>MDSW01192855.1_pt1 | contig 25687 bp, 22 predicted proteins | sample 811171 | NCBI WGS metagenome assembly MDSW01 (sample SAMN05326641, study PRJNA326480) | marine metagenome | isolation source: seawater | place: Atlantic Ocean: North West | collected 2012 | reverse complement strand
GGCTGATGAGGGTTATGGTTCTGTATTCGATGGTTCTTGTGAAAAAATGTATGATTTTTATCAAGGTGTAGAAGAAATGATGCCAAAGGCATTTGCAGTGAGTGCAAAGTCGATGTGACTGTGAACCCACAAACTCTGATTGATCTGCAAATGACCCCAGACCAAATTGAGACAGCGCAGATCAAGCGCGGCGAGGGTTGTCATAACTGTTCAGAGACTGGTTACAAAGGACGAGTCGCTGTTTACGAAGTTATGACGATGCATGACGAGCTTAAAGAGATGCTCTTGAACGGAGCCTCTACCGCTGAACTTAAATCCGAGGCAGTTCGTTTGGGTATGCGTACCCTACGACAATCTGCGATTCGAAAAATGCTCGAGGGCATGACCACTGCCGACGAAGTCGCGCGTGTGTCAGCAGCCGATTAAAGGGGCCTATGACCGAAGAACTCAAGGATAGTTCGAGCAATGGCCTGAACCTCCATGCGCTCTTGCGAGCAATGATGGATTACGAAGCCAGTGATCTCCACATCACAACGGGTTCTCCTCCACAGTTGCGGATTGATGGTTCGCTGACACCCCTTAAAACGGAAGCGCTAAGGCCCTCAGATACGCAGAGACTTTGCTATTCGGTTTTATCTGAAGAGCAAAGAGCTAAGTTCCAAGAAGAAAAAGAACTCGATTTTTCATTTGGCTTGAAGAACATGGCTCGTTTTCGAGCGAACTTTTTCATGCAGCGTGGCGCCGTAGCGGCGGCAATTCGTAAGATTCCTTTTGAAGTTCCAAGTATGGAAGAATTGGGTATTCCGGAAGCCATGCGCCAATTGGTGCGCCGGTCCTCAGGTTTGGTTTTGGTGACAGGACCAACAGGCTCAGGTAAGTCCACCACGCTTGCTTCTGTGATTCACATGCTCAACCACGAGCGACGTGGTCACATTATTACCATTGAAGATCCGATTGAGTATTTACACCCCCATAAAATGTGCCTGATCAACCAGCGCGAAGTGGGCCATGATACCGAGGGGTTTAAAGAAGCCTTAAAGTACGTACTGCGCCAAGATCCCGATATTATTTTGATCGGTGAAATGCGAGATTTAGAAACCATTGAAGCAGCTTTGACCTTGAGTGAGACGGGTCATTTGGTTTTTGCGACTTTGCACACGAATTCTTCGGTTCAGACCATCAATAGAATCATTAACGTTTTTCCAACTTATCAGCGTCTGCATGTGAGAGCGCAGCTCTCGTTTGTCTTGCAAGGCGTGTTGAGCCAACAGCTTTTGCCCAAAGTCGGTGGCGGTCGGGTATTGGCTACAGAGATGATGGTGAGCAATGCCGCAGTGCGAAATCTCATCCGTGAAGAGAAAATTCATCAAATTTATTCACACATTCAAGTTGGTGGGGCAAAATATGGAACACAGACGATGAACCAGTGTCTTTACGAACTGGTACAGAGCAAAACCGTGCTTGCTGACGATGCACTCTCGCGCAGTCCCAATTTCGAGGAACTGGAGCGAATGCTGCGGTCAGAGGTGAGTTGATAGAAGATTCGAACCTCGGGTAGCGGTATTTAAAATTACGCGGGGAAAAGGGGAAACATGGCAGTTTTCATCTGGGAAGCCAAAACGCGAATTGGGGAGACCCGTTCCGGCGAAATGGAAGCCGACTCCTCAGCCTTGGTGACGCAGAGGTTGCGCGCGCAACAACTGCAGGTTGTAAAGGTTCGCAAGAAACCCACCGAGATTATCATTCGAATGCCAGGGTCTACGGGTGTTGAGCCCAAAGACCTGATGGTTTTTACGCGTCAGTTTGCAACGATGATCGATGCGGGTCTTCCTATGGTTCAGTGCCTTGATATCTTGGGCAACCAAATGGAAAACCCTGACTTCAAGAAGATTGTGTTGAATGTGAAGCAATCTGTTGAATCGGGTTCAACCCTGGCGGATGCCTTGCGTAAGCACCCTAAAGTTTTTAATCGACTTTTCGTAAACCTTGTGGAGGCGGGTGAAACAGGTGGTATCTTGGATACCATTTTGAACCGTCTTGCCGAGTACATTGAGAAAAATGCAAAACTCGTGAAGCAAGTTAAAGGTGCGATGATTTATCCAAGCCTTGTTTTGGGTGTTTCACTTTTGGTGACGTTGGTTCTTTTACTCAAAGTTATTCCTGTCTTTCAAAATATGTTTGAAGACTTTGGTCAGGCGTTGCCTGGTATGACTCAAGTTGTTGTCGACATGAGTGAATGGACCCGGGACAACGTGTCTTTGATCTTCTTGGTTATCTCTGGAACGGTGGCGGGCTCTTATGCATTCTTAAAGAGTAAACAAGGCCGGCGACTGTTTGACGAATTTGCATTGACCGCGCCCATCTTTGGTCCCTTGGTTAAAAAGGTTTCGGTTGCAAAATTTACCCGAACCATGGGCACCATGCTGGCTTCGGGGGTTCCTATTCTTGAGGCCCTGGATATTGTAGCGGGTACTGCCGGTAACGTGGTTATTGAAGATGGTTTGCAGACTGTTCGTTCTCGAATCAGTGAGGGTAAAGCCATGGCGCAGTCACTTGGAGAGATGAAGGTCTTTCCAACGATGGTTGTTCAAATGATTGCAGTTGGTGAATCCACCGGTGCCATGGATACGATGCTCAACAAGATCGCAGACTTTTACGATGACGAAGTCGACGATGCCATTGGCACAATGATGAGTCTTTTGGAGCCAGCGATCATGGCTTTTCTGGCGGTTCTACTGGGTGGCCTGGTTATCTCGATGTACCTTCCTGTTTTCTCCATGGCCGGTTCGATTGGCTCCTAACTTCAGGAATTAAGTATGGGCTTGGTTCAGCGAGAAGCTGCTTTGCAGCGGCGCTTGCCTTGGCTTCTGGTATTCAGAGCAGTTGTCGCAACTGTATTGTTGAGCCTTAACTTTCTCGCTGACTTTTTCCAGTGGCCTCAAAGAAGAACTTCTCTCTTACTTTATGCTGTGATCATTGGAACCTACTTGATGGTTCTGGTGGTAGGGCTTTTACTGAAGCGTGGTACCAAACCGGTACCACTGAGCCTCTTGTATCTTCTTGGGACCGTACTTTTTGCATTGATGTTTGTACAGGGAACCGGTGGCATCGCGAGTCCTTTCTCGTTTTTGTACCTGCTGGCGATTCTTGACGGTTCGATCATTGGTGGCCAGCGGGCGGCCATTGCTTTGGCTTCAGCGTGCAGCGTGATTTACGGGGCCCAGTTGGTATTGCAGCTTTATGGCGTTGCCACCGCAGGGCTTACCACCATCCCCCCGGTTCGCGATTTTGCTTTTCAAGTGGGCGTCCATATGGGCGCGTTTTATTTGGTCGGTTTGTTGTCGGGTTATCTGGCCGAGCTTTTGGAAAAAGCGAGGCTCTTGGCGAGTACTGCGCAGCAGAATCTGGCAAGAGCGCGTAACCTGCATTCGGCGGTGGTTGAATCTCTGCCTTTGGGAATTATTGCGGTCAACGAGTCCATGGAGATTCGAACCGCTAATCAGGCTGCATCCAATATTTTATCCATGCCTATGTATCAGCTTTTAGGAAGTGTGGTTCCGTTGGCACTGCGCGGCTTTCTCTCTCGTCATGAGAATTATGGAGAGGTTGAATTGGAAGTGTCACAGCGAAAAGTTTCGTTGGCACTTAGCCGTTGCCCCGTTCAGCCAAGCCAGGAGAACGATGATGGTCCTCAGGAAGAGTTAACACTTTTGGTTCTGGAGGATCGTACGGAAATTAGGGTTTTGGAAGAAGACCTTCGGGTGAAACAAAGATTGGCATCCATTGGTGAGCTGGCGGCGGCCATGGCCCACGAGCTTCGCAATCCGCTGGCTTCGATGTCGGGCTCGGTTGAGCTTCTAACCCGTTACTTCGAAGAGGGCGACGATAAGCAGACACGACTGAGTAATATCGTTTTGCGTGAAGTCGAGCACCTGAATCGTTTGGTCGAAGAGTTTTTAATTTTTGCAAGGCCAACACCACCGGTTCAGACCATGGTGGATGTTCCTGGTCTGTGCCGCGAAGTGGCTGAAGCGGTATCGCACGATCCGGCTTGGGAGCGACACAGTTTAAAGCTTCAAATGCCAGACAGGCTCTATGCTCGCATTGATTATGGACAAGTTCGCCGCGTGATCTGGAATCTACTTCGGAACGCGGTTGAGGCATCTCCTGATGGCAAGCCCGTTCAATTGTTGGTCACTCAAAGAGAAACCATGGTGGTGATTGCCGTTGTGGATGAAGGACCGGGAATTCCTGCGGATTCTCGCGACGAGATTTTTGAACCCTTCAAGACAACCAAGCAAGGGGGCACCGGGCTCGGCCTGAGTATTTGCCACCGAATTGTGAGTTCTCATGGTGGGCGTATCGAGGTCTACACTGGAGCGGAAGAGGGAACCCGTATGGAAGTTGTTCTCCCCACTCGAGATGACGTGCCCAGCGAAGATGGTCAACAGGCAACACGGCTTGGCCGACTTCCTGTGCGCGAATAAACCCAAAGATAGACCTTTTGCGGGTCGTTACCTTGAGTAGCCCAGAGCCAACGGCTACCATGTGTGGGTGGCGAAGTTATTAATAGTAGATGATGAACTCTCCATGCGAGAATTCTTGCAGATTCTGATGGAAGGTGAAGGGCACGAGGTTGAACTTGCGGCCACCTGCGATGAAGCCGAGAGAGCTTGCGCCAAGAATCAATTCGATTTGGTGATTACCGATTTAAAACTGCCGGATGGTTCGGGTCTCGATGTACTGAAGGCCGTGAAGGAGCATCAGGTCGATGCGCAGACCATCATGCTCACGGCATTTGCTACAACTGAAACAGCCGTCGAGGCGATGCGGCTGGGAGCATACGATTATCAAATCAAACCGGTTAAGGTAGATGAGTTATCAGCTCTGAGCGCCAAGGCTTTGGAAAAAGTGGAACTGGTTCGTGAAAACCGGGAGCTGTCCTTAGAGCTTAACCAACGCATGACCACCGACCGTATTTTGGGACAGAGTTCTGCGACCCGGGCTTTGGTGAAAATGATTGCGAAGGTTGCGCCAACCCGTTCCAATATTTTGATTCAAGGTGAGAGCGGAACCGGCAAAGAGTTGGTTTCGCGAGCATTGCACGATGCCAGCGACCGCAAAAATGGTCCGTTTGTGGCCATTAACTGTGGCGCCATTCCCGAGTCACTGATTGAGGCAGAGTTGTTTGGCCATGTGGCAGGTGCATACACCGGAGCCGCCAAGGCCCGTGACGGTTTATTTATTGCGGCCCATGGCGGCACGCTTTTACTCGATGAAATTGGTGAACTACCGTTGTCGATGCAAGTGAAGCTTTTACGGGTTTTACAAGAGCGCCGAATTCGGCGTGTGGGCGATGACAAAGAACGAGAAGTGGACATTCGTTTGATTGCGTCCACCAACCGTGACCTCGAGCAAATGGTCGAGGAAGGAACCTTTCGAGAAGATTTGTTTTATCGATTGAATGTTGTCCGGCTGCAGGTCGCTCCATTACGTGAACGGGTCGAAGATATACCGCTTTTAGCCCGGGCATTTGTGGCCAAGTATGCTGGCGATGCTCAAAAGCAAATCAACGGTGTGTCACCGGACGCCATGGCTTGCCTCTGTCGTTATAGCTTTCCTGGAAATGTGCGAGAGCTCGAGAACTGCATTGAGCGAGCAGTGGCGTTGGCAGCCGAAGAGTTGATTCAACTCGAAGACCTCCCGGAGAACGTCGTGGAAAAATCCGGAGAGTCAACGGATAGCCCACTGGAGTTTATGGAAGAAGGCGTGAATCTAGAAGGCCGACTCAAGGAAATTGAACTTGGTTTCATCATGGAAGCCATGCGGCGCACCGGTGGCGTAAAAAAACGCGCGGCTGAACTCTTGGGTCTTTCCTTTCGAAGCTTTCGCTATCGACTTCAAAAGCTGGACATGGCCGAGGATTCTGAATCTGAGCCGTCAGACGATAACTGAAGTTCTTGAAGAGCCCACCTATTTCAATTCTACTGGCAAGATGATGTCAAAGCGTCCTGCGAACGCGTTCTCCTCTTCGGCTTCCAGGGGAATGGTGCGTTCTGCGACTGCCCAAGGATCGGACTCTAGGAATGGGTCTTGCTCGAAATAGAGTTGAGTGATGAGACTAACGCTGTCTGAACCACCGGTTTCATAGGTTACTTTGTAGTGAATATGTTCGGGCCGATAAGTGGAACCATTCTGGTACCGACCTGGTCTGACGGTGGTGTAGGCGTAGTATCCTTCTTCGTTGGTGGTCATTTGTCCGCGCATTCTAAACTCATCGCTGCTGTTGTCGTAATCTCCTGCATCATCGGCATGCCAAACATCCACGACCGCTCCCACCAGTGGTGTTTCGCAATCTGCGGCGTACACATAACCTTCAATGATAAGTGCGCGTCCCGGTTCATCTTCGCTCACGAGAGTAGCTCGGTGAGGAGGATCTTCGCGGTAAAATGGACCTTCAATATCTGCTGATGTTGTTTCACAGATTGGATTTTCTGGATCAGTGGGATCAGGCTCGGTGGGTGTAACCGGGTCTGTCTCGGGTTCGGGCGTAGGATCCACTGGGGTAGAGCCCTCTGGCGGCTCTGAAGGTTCAAAAGGTGTAGGATTATCGGTGCTTGCAGAATCCCCGCAGCTTTGAATGAGTACGGTTCCTAGGGTTAGAGCCGTTGCCTTTTGAATGAATTGGCGCCGGGTGGGTGTGACTTTTTTCTGCATAGTGAGCTCCTGTAGTGTGCATGCGACAAGACTACGACCTCTAGTGTGACGGATTTAATCATTTCAAATAGGAATATTCTGTTTACTCGATTGTTCGCCAATTATATATAAATAATATGTCCTATCCAACTCCATCTCTAGACTCGTTGCGATGTTTTGTAGAAGCCGCGAGGTTTCTAAACTTTCGTTCTGCGGCCAAAGCAGTGGCGTTGACTCCAGCAGCACTCGGCCAGCGCATTCGTCAGCTCGAAGAGATGATGGGACATCAGCTTTTTCACCGAACCACCCGCAGCGTAACCCTTACCGAGCATGGTTTGGCTCTTTTACCTCACGCCCAGCACGCGTTGGAAGCGGCGCAGGAATGTGTGAGAGCTGGCCGTGGTGAGTTGGCTCCACCTCCCACAGAAATCGTCCTGGGCACACGGCATGAACTTGGTTTGAGCTGGGTTGTACCTGCGCTTTCAGTTTTAAAAGAGGAGTTGCCGCATTTAACCATCCACCTGTATTTTGGATCTGGCTTAGATCTCTTGGCCCACAGTGCCTCCTTAGAAATTGATTGTGCCATTACCTCCAGCCGAATGATGGATCCTCGTTTGGACGCATTTCAGCTTCATCTAGAGGAGTACGTGTTTGTTGGGAGCGTTGGGGTCATGGAAGACAATCCGCTTGAACGACCTGATGATGCGGCCAATCATACATTGCTGGACATCAATGAATCTTTGCCGCTCTTTCGTTATTGGCGAGATGCACCAGGTGGTGTGGACAGCATGAGGTTTGGTTTTGTGCGCCGGGTGGGTACCATTGCTGCCATCCGCTCTTTGGTTGTTCAAGGAGACGGTGTGGCCGTTTTGCCGAAGTACTTTGTTCAGGATGATTTGGATGCGGGGCGCTTGCAGATCATTATGCCGGCTGTGACTCCAGTGAACGATTATTTTCGTTTGGTATTTAGAAGCGATGACCCCAAGCGCAGTCTCTTTGAGCGTATGGCTCGGAAGCTTGCCGAATTGCCCCTGACTTAAAGCGCCAAGTTTTGCTTCTTGCAAAAGCGCCAGAGTGCGCCGCAGCCAAGCACGGCGATCGCTGCCATTCCAACCAAGAGTAAAAAGACAGCACTCTGGCCGTGAGCAGTTTTGATATAGCCAATGACCAGCTCTTGAATGACCGGACCAATGGAGCCGAGCCCATTGATAATGCCGCTTGCCACCACAGCTTTGTCTTTGCTGCTTACATCCATAGCAGCTGTCCCAGAAAGCAATGAATCTGGACCCATCATCATAAAGCCGATCATGCCAAGTAGGAGCACAAAGAGCCACAATTGCGTTCCGCCGACCATGTAGAGCATCAAGGTGGCAACGAAGGTTCCCACACTCATAAAGAAAATGACGGGGGTGCGATGGCTGCGGAAAATTTTGTCAGAAGCGTAGCCGCCGGCAATAACCCCGAGAAAGCCCACCCAGTCAAAGACTGTGGATAGGTGTCCCGCTGTGGCGGTATCAAGATTGGAAAAAGATTCTTCAAGAAGCATGGGCGCCCAGCTATCGAGGGCGTACCGTAAAAACTTAAAGCAGAAATAGAGAATGCCCATGATGACAACAATCTTGAAGGCTTCGTTCCACGGTAAAACTTTATTTTCTGATTCTTTGCCTTCTTCTTCAGTGACCTCTTCGACAAAGTCTGGAAGCCCGACTGATTCTGGATCTTCTTGTCCCCAAAAGTAGAAGATGGCCCAAATTGCTAGGAGGACTAAACTCGAGCCCCAAAAAGACCAGCTGATGCCAATGATTGCCAGCATAAATGCGGCAAAGTGTTTCGCCAGGATGCTGCCAATTTGGTAGCACGTACCCCACCAAGCCATGAGTCGTCCGCGCTCAGAGTGCACACTCCATTTCGCCAGGACACCTATGTTACCGGGCCAGCCAGTAGCTTGAGCAAAGCCGTTGATAACCATCAGTGATATCAAAGGCCAATAAGCTGATGTTCCCTCGGGGATGACGAGACCTATTCCGAAGTTGGCGAGCAGAGAGATGGCCATGCCAGCAAGAAGCAGAGTGCGGCAAGCGAATTTTTGTCCAAGTCGGGCCGAAAGAAACTGTCCAAACATATAAGCGACCAAATAGGCCGTCCAAATATGTGCCAGCTCCATATCAGTGAAGCCAAAGCTGCCTTTTAGCTCGGGCTTAACAATGCCGAAGCCCTTACGACAAAAATAGAAACCGGCGTAAGATAACCACGTCGCTGTGAAAACTTTGACCCGCCACCGCTTGATTGCGGGTGTGTTATTCTGAGAAGTGGTATTTGATGAACCAGTCATTGTTTTCCTTTGAACGTGCGCTTAACGTCTGGTGCTCGCGCGCAACTTTCATTATGGGCCGAACACAAGAACTACAAGTGACAATTTAGACACGGTCTTGGATCGCTGGACCCACCTTAACCTCTCTGACGTTTTGAGGCCAATTGTCAGGGTTGAAAAGACTCAGCGATTGAGTTGCCCCAGCAACCAATGCCGACTGGAGTCCGCGGCCAGTTGATAGGTGACGATATAGCCAAAGGCTGTATTGAGATGACCCGAAAGTGGAATTTCTTCGTATTGAATTTCCATACCGCCGGCCTGCAAGCTCTCAATCAGATTTTGTGTGGATTCTGGAGGTACCGTGTAGTCCCACGTGCCTTGATATATTTTGATGGGTGCGGTTTGCGTAAATGGGATCACCCTGTTTTCTTCGAATCCCGTCTTGATTGCCGGAAAGTTGTCTAAGCTAGCATTGGAGAAATCTTCAATGAAAGCAGCGCTGAAAATTTCGGTGGTTGTTGTTCCCAGTGCGTCAAACAAATTGATGTTCTCTTCATCTTCTTCGAAGAGGCAGCGCGTGGAGATAGCATTTTCTATTTCGGCCCGTCTGGGTTCGTAGAAAATATTCTCGGTATCGTATCCATAGTGGCGACTCCAGGCGTAGGCTATCAACGCATAAAAAGTAAGATGATATCCATCTGTGGTGATGTAGGGAGTCCATTGCTCAATAAATAAGTTTGATGGTGCGGCGGCAGCGAATGCCCTGATATCAAGTTCGGGTGCATAGTCGGCGTGGAGTGCGGCGGCACTTAATGTGGCGTGGCCGCCTTGGCTCAATCCTGCAAATGCTATCCGGTTTGAGACCGGGATCTCGGCATGCGCCAAAAACTCTAGAGTTGCTCGAGCACCGTCCAGTGTAGACATGGCTTCACTGTCGGCTACCAAATAGGGGTGACTCCCTTCGGTACCGAGACCGGGATAATCGACCGTGACACCCACCATTCCGAATGCACCAAATTGAGCGGCCAGTGCAGCCGCACCGCTGCTGGCTCCCGATGCGCAACGGCTCGCAAAGCCAACGGTTAAAGGATTATTGAGAACGATGTGGTAACCATCCTCTGGATGCAATCTTTCAAAGGGTAGAGTGATGGTCGCCTTGGCGCTGCGGCCGTGGGTTGCGTAGGTTACTTGCCAAACGCTGTACCCATTTTCGATGTTCACGCCAAAAGGAATGACTTCGTTCAGTGTGGTTGTATCGAATGCCCCAAAATATTCGACCATTTGAATGCAGCCATTCTCGGAGCAGTTTGGGTCGATTTTTTCCAGAATGGGATCCAAGTTGGGAGGAGCAGGAAAATCTTCTGAGACGGTTTCAGTTTCAGTTTCGGCGTCCGGAGCGGTCTGAGCTGGCACCGGTTCCACTGCTTCGGTGGAGCTGCAACCGAAGTATAGAAGCGTTAATGCCAGGATGGTGGCTTGGCGTAGATCATAAACCATATGAGAAGTCCTACATACAACATACATCCCAGACCCAAAATCATCCAGGATGATTCTGGGCTTACCAGGACCAAAGCGATCCCGATGGCGCCACCGATCACTTGAAATGCCCAAATGGCACTGGCTGCTTTTTGGGCCGACCAACCAAGGTTTTTCAGGCGAATAGCTTGGTGGTCAGGGCTCCCTTTAAGAGGAGAGATGCCTTTGGCGAGACGTGCCACTGAGCAAATGACAACTTCGAAGATGGGCACGAAGAGAATAAAAATTGGAGCCAGCAATGCTCTGGTGTTGTTGGCAGCATAATCACCAATCATGGTTAAGCTGGCGAGCATAAATCCAATGAACATGCTGCCGGTATCGCCCAGGTAAATGCGGGCGGGCGCTTTGTTAAACCAAACAAAGCCAGCGCAGCTTCCACTTAAAGCCAGGGCAGCTGACGCAATGAGCGGGCGGTTGTTGAGTAACGCGATAATGGCTAGGCAGAAGGAGGCTATGGCCGCTGTGCCGGCAGCAACGCCATCTGAGACATCGAGGATATTCACCGCGTTGGTGATGATGACCACCCAGCCAACGGTCAAGAGCAGTGTTGCCCACTCAGGTAAGCTGGCTATTTGTATGGTTGCTCCGCTTTTGAAAAGGACCCAGATGGCTAAGAGTTGGCCCAGTATTTTAAGTCCCGGCGTCAAAACACGAAGGTCGTCAAAAAGCCCCAACATGGTGACGATGGTTCCGCCAAGTAGCATGCCGAGAAGCTCTTTATCAAAATCGAACACCATGCCGAGACTGATTAAGAATGCTAAGTAAACCGCTACGCCTCCCAAGTATGGGGTGGGCTCTTTGTGTCGCTTTAGCTTGCCATCTGGGTTGTCGAGCACTCCAAACTCAATGGCACCTTTTCGAACCAAAGGTGTTAGGTAAAGTGCCAGGCTGAGACTGAGAACAAAAACAGCGCCGAGTGTAATTTCAAAAAACTCAGACATGTTTTTTTCCGGTGAAAACCCACATGGCAGCCACAAGAGCTAAAGCGCCATAGGCCAATCCGTAGATGGTACCAAAGATGATAAAGCCTTCGGGTATTTCAAGGGCGTTTGAGGCCTCGGGTCTTAATGAGAGATCAGATAAATCGGGGATCAGCCAATACACGGTTTGAAGTATTGCCGAACTGACGCTGTCGCCTTGTTCGAGGGTTCTTTGAGCAAGATTTAAAATATCCTGTGAGAGATTACCGGCGATAATCAACCCTACGCTGTAGGTCGCTGCTAAAACTGGAACCCCTACGGTGCTGAAGAACAAAGCAATGCCTACCACAAGCCACATCTCAATGAGCGTAAGCCAAGCACTTCCCCAAAAGGCGACAGGGATTTCTTCGCCGTAAAGTGAAACGGTTAGGGCGGTGGCCCCGAGCATCAGACTCACCACGATTTCCATGGTCGCAACAATGCCCAAGTATTTACCAAAGAGGTAAGCCCAGCGTGAGATAGGACGTGTTAAGAGCGTGTATGCCGTTTTGTTTTTGACCTCTGAACCAAATGAGATGACCGTAAGAGCAATGGCGATGATGCTTCCGATCATACTGGCGGCGGCCAAACCCACATCGATAATCAAACGCCCACGATGCCCAAGTGATACGGATCCTGCGGATACACTAAGAGCGGTTAGAACCGCAGCGAAGACCAGCGTTACCAATAAAAGTTTGTTGCGAACCGCTTCTTGAAAAGTCATGACCGCGATGGTTGTGGTACCTTGCCAGGAGCGACTCATGCTTGTGCCTCCTCTTGGGTCTCGCCGACCTTCTGAAGAAACACATCTTCTAGAGAACTCCGATGTGCGTTGACTTCGACAATCTCAACCCCATGCTTGCGCAAGATATCGATCACGGTGTTGGTCTGCTCGGGATTCTCTATATGGATTGTATGACTGGTTCCTCGGACACTGGTTTGCGCGCCGATTTGTTGAAGACTCTTGGTGCAGGGGTCATCGCAAAGACCGGTGTGAAATTCGACCTTTTCGATGGTTTGTCCGAGCAAGGTGTGGAGTGGACCGGATTTTTGAATGCGCCCTGCTTGTAGAATACCCACGCGATCGCAGATTTGTTCCACATCCGGAAGGATATGGGTGGAGAAAAATACCGTTTTCCCTTTAGCGCGAAGGTCTTCTAAAATTGTACGAATGAGGTGTCTGCCGAGAGGGTCCAGGCCGCTCATGGGCTCATCTAGAATAATCAATTCAGGATCTGCAACCAGAGCTTGCGCCAAACCCGCTCGCTGAACCATGCCTTTGGAGTAAGTTCCTATTTTGCGATTCATACTCTCGGCCAGCTCTACTTGTTGGAGTACTTCAATACTTTTGTTTTTGGCTTGATTGCCTCCAAGACCAGCTAATTTAGCGTGATGGTTGACCCATTCAAGAGCCGTTAGGTGCGGCGGGAAAAAGGCGCGTTCTGGCATAAAGCCTACTTTTTGACGAACGTCAGGGTCCCTCATGGTTCCGCCAAGTACCTCAACTGTTCCGGCTTTGGGCCTAAGGAGACCCAATATCGCTTTGATGGTGGTTGTCTTCCCGGCACCATTGGGACCGAGGAAGCCAAAGATTTCGCCTGCCTCAACGCTTAAGCAAACCCCTCTCAGAATATCTAAGGTGGGCGTCCAGAAATGGGGCTGCACGCTGAAGGTGAGTCCATCGATTCTAAGGGCTGTCACTGAAGTTTCTCCTTAGCTTCTCGACTGAGTCGAAGGCGTTTGTCTTCACTGGTGGTGGCTGCCTGACCTGTTTCGGAGATGTAGTAGGTGCCTCCAACTGGATCGGCTTGAGGGAGCTGGCGAAGCATGCCCGTTTGAACCAATGCTTTTAAGTTTTGAGGTGCTTGGCCAAACTTTTGGGTATATTGGTCGATGATACGCTGAAAAGAGAGAAGCTCTTGCTCCAGCATCAATAAAGCGCGCCTCGTCATGTAGACCTCTCGGAGGTTTTCGTCTTGAATATCACTGAGTAAGGTATCGATCATAGCAATGCCTATTTCAGGACTTTGGGATTCGGCAGCAAGCTTGGCCGCAAATTTACCCAGAACTGAAGGAGCATCTGGATGGCGTGCTGCTTCTGCAAAGAACTCGGCGGCCTTTAAGAAGTCTTGGTAGTACATGTAATAGTTGAAGCCGAGCATATATGCGATCCGCCAATTGTCCGGGCGTTCGGTTCGTCCTGTTTTAAGAATTTTCATTGCATCTTCGAGGTGATCTCCGCTGGTATTGAGGACTGAACCAGCGAAAAAGTAGCCCGCACTGAACTTGGGATCCAAAGCCAAAACGAGTTCAAGTAGACCGAGTAGATTGGGGTATTCGTAAGCGTGCATACGCCGGTCACCAAAGTGACTGATGGAACGAAGCCAATAATAGTCCGCCACAACATTTTCATAACCCAAGCTTACAAGTTTAGAAGCTTCGGTAGAGGGCATGACTTCTTTGTCAAAGCTGGTGTCTTTACGTGGGCTCGCGTCAAGGCGAGCGTGGGCCTGACTTACAATGAACCCACACAGTAATATCCATGGAAGAAATCGAATCATGGCTGACCGTTAACTATAGTTTCGAGTACCTTCTTTGTAGCAGGTGCGAGCGACAAAATTTGCTTTTCCCGAGCAATCCTCGTTTGGCTATGTGCATGTGCCTCGAGAGCCTTCAGCGCATGGGCATGACTGGGCGTTGAGTTTTGGGCGATGCGGTGGATCAACGCTAGATTGGCATGGGCTCCAGCGCACTGGGGTTCAATTTCGATGGTCTCTTGGAGAAATTTGATAGATTGGTTGTGTTGACCACTTCGGTAAAGGGCTCGGCCAATGGGGACACGGGTTAGACAATCATGGGGATTCCGTTCAAGTCCGGCCAATCCAATGGCAGCAGACTTTCCCCATAGCCCTTGGTCCCCGCTTTGGTTGGCTGCGTGAGCCAAGAGGGCCGATGCTCGCTCGACGGGACGATGGTCCATTGGGTAGAGATCACCGAGATCTAAGAGTCGCTCGGCGATGGGTAAGGGACCTTCACCTTGTCTAAACTTGAGACTTTCCAGAAGCAGTTTGGCGCCAACACTAAAAGGAGCACTTTCAACGGCATCTTCGGCGCTTTTTTGAGCCCTGGATAAATTGCCAGCTTGGCTGAAGGATTGAGCCTCGCTTTGGTAATGCTGGTTCAAAGCACCCGGTACCAAGAAACCAATAAGGACAATGCCCAGGGCCCCGACACTGGCCTGGATGTGGTCCCAGCTTTTTTCTTCACCAAAGGGTCCCGGTGAAAAGGAAAGCCGCGTGACAAAAGCTGTCCACACGGCAGCGGTGGCGCTGATGATGACGAGATGAAAAGTTGTGGAAAACAGAGCGGGGATCAAGAAGGCAGCGAAGACACCCATATGGGGGAGTCGTTCACTCCAGGATTTTCCGGATCTCCAGACACCAGTGGCTGCCGTGAGAAATGCCGCCACGATGGCTATCAATCCCAAAAAGCCGGCTTCCACCCATCCGTGTAAAATGGCGTTGTGTGCTTGTTGGGCAAATCGGGGGTAATGCACCAATCCGCTCAGCTCAACGCCATGCATTCGGAGCGCGGGTCCAAAATTGGCCAGGCCAACGCCTTCTGGGTGGGCCAGAGCGACAGCTAGGCTACTTTTCCAGATGGCCAACCGACTAAACGAAAGCGGATCACCTTCTCCTGTGAGGCGATTGTAGAGCAGTGCTGTGGCTGCAATGCCTGCAAGTGTGAGCGCGGCCAAACCATATTTTTTAAAGCGACCCATTTGCGAGACGAAACAAGCGGCGCCGACGAGCAAAGCAAGAATACCTGACCGGCTTTGGGTGAGCATCACTGCTGCAGTGCAGAGGAGTATGCCCAAGAGTGCCCACCGGTTGGCCGGATTCTGAATGTAAAAATAGAGTAGAACCAGAGCTGAAGGGGCCAGCCATGCGGCTAGGTTATTCGGGTTCGCGAAATATCCACTGGCTCGGGTGCTGGGGTCCATGCCCCAATGAAAAATGGCTGCGATGCTGTGGACGACGGCGACAGCGACCAGAATGAGCAGGAGAGTTTGAGCGATATTCTCTTCGCTGTGGAGCAATGCTAGATAAAGTCCACAGATTAAGATGCCCGTGACACAGACTTGGATGCCTAGGCCAGGGTTATTGGAAATCGTTAAGCCCCAGAGAAGAGCGATACTCGCAGTTGCAACGGCAACAAGGGCTAAGCCTTGAAGCATAACCTGTTTCTGTGGCCAAGCGGCGACACAGATACAAATTAGGACAGCCCGAAGAAGAGCGGCGGAGACGTGGGTTGTAGCTCCGTCAACACAAAGGACAGCTGCGATGATGGCTGTCGTAAGAATGATCGCTCGCTTGGACATGGTAGGCATCATGAACTGAAACAGACTTGATTTAAAGTCGTGTTAACTTGGTTTAGATGACAAAAAAAAGGGCCCGCCAATGGCGAGCCCTTTTGATCTATTAACTTAACGTTAACTTAGAGCTGAATATCGTTACTCATGTGCTCCATGTCGCCGCCGTCATCAATCTTCCAGTTATCGCAAGTTGCATCGCTATCGATGTTACCACTTGCGGTAATGGTAAACGACGTATCGTTACCCGTCGGGCTGTTTGTAGGAGACGTACAACGTGAATCCTTACCATCAACCTGAGTTGAACCTGTTGCAGTCAAACCCTGAACAGTTGTTGATGCATCGTTGCAGAAGTATGAGTAGCGTGGCTCTTGACCGGTAGACCAGTCACAGAAGCAGCTGTTTGAACAAACAAATGTATCTTCTGAGCCGAAGTTTGTTTGCTTGGCGGTGTAAATCGCCTTCAAGTTCGCCTTAGCTTCTGACTGCTTTGCGCGAGCCTGAAACTTCGAGAAGTTTGGAATCGCGATAGCTGCAAGAATACCAATAATGGCAACAACAATCATAAGTTCAATTAGAGTAAAACCCTTTGATAGAATTCGTTTCATTTACGTTTCTCCCTCCCCGGTACAGGGCTCTGGCACCCTTCACAGTGCCGGTTATCCTTGTGCAAAAACTAGCACAAGGGGGGTTGTTACCCAAACATTCTGCAAACAAAGTGCCAGCCTTGTCCCAAATGAGAAACGCCTGATTACCAGGGCTTAACCAATCGGTAACAGTCAGGGAGTGACAATTTTTGTCACCTTAAACAGTCTAGGTGACGTGAATTGTCGCTTTCTGGGACCTGGGAGGCCCGTGGAATAAGCTTTTCAGACCCTAAGTTGTACAAATAGAGACTCGCAAAGTTTCACACTGCCCACGGGATGGATATAAAGGGACTCTATGCTGGAAGAGATCTTGGGGCCTTGGCTTCTTATTTATGTACTTTTTGTGGGAGCCTGTATTGGCTCATTTCTCAATGTTGTTGTGGCCAGACTGCCGCGCGCCATGAGTGTGTCTCATCCTCGATCTCATTGTCCTCTCTGTAAGCACCAGCTTAGATGGTACGAAAATATTCCGATCTTGAGCTTTCTTGTATTGGGGGCCAAGTGCAGTAACTGCAAAGCCCCGATTGCATGGCGTTACCCATTGGTCGAAATTTTAATGATGGCTCTGTCTGGAGCTTTTTGGTTTCGCTTCGGAATGAGTTTCGAATTTATGATTTGGTGGCCGCTCTCGGCCGCTCTGTTGGCCATTGTGTTTCTCGATATCGATCACTGGTGGATTCCCGATGTCATCACTTGGCCCGCTATGATCTTGGTTGCTGGCGCTGCATTTTTGCCAGGTGGTTTGACGCCAATGGAAGCAGCTTTAGGCGTAATTCCGGCCGCGTTGATTTTTTCTGTGGGCTTTATTTTTAAGGTTTTGTTGAAAAAAGAAGGCTTGGGATTTGGCGATGTAAAGTTGCTACTGCTCTTAGGGCTCGCGCTGGGACCCCTTACAGGTCTACACGCTTTGTTTCTAGCGGCACTTCAGGGCGCGGTGATTGGTGGACTGGTTGCTCTTGGTGGCGGTCACGAAAGCGAAGCCAGCAAAGCAGAAGACACCGCTTTCGATGACGATTGGGAGCCTCCACCCAGGGCGGTTCCATTTGGCCCGTTTTTGGTTTTAGGCGCTTTTCAAGTTGTGTTGTTACCTGACATTTTTGAGGCACTCCCCATTAAGTTGGGTCAGTGGTTCTTGGAGCTCACCACTTGAAAGGTTTGAGGGCTAGACTGATCGTTGGCGTTATGGGCGCAACGGTTGTGGTTGCTACATTGGCAGCAGTGCTGGGTTTCATCTGGCAGTCGGACCACTTACGTGAACAACAGAGTATGTGGTTGACGCTTCAAGCTGAGAAGCAGGCACGACTTCTTGTAACCGAAAGCGAGCAGGCATGGCCTGCTATACTCTCGCAGGCTTCTAGATCGGATGGACTTGAGTTTACCTTGGTTGGTTCTCAATCTGAAAATCATTCCACCGGGGGTGCAAAACTCGCAGCGTTAGCGGGTTTGGATATTAAGAAATTGAGTGCAGGTTATTATCACGCAGTGACCGAACTCGGCGGAGAGCAATGGTTGGCGTTGGTGGCATCTGTATCAACCCAGCGCATGTACGATGACTTATATCAAAACAGTTTCACCGCTTTGGTGTGGCTGCTTTTTCTTGTGACTTTGGCGATATCTTTAACCATGCTCTTTTATCGGAGATTGGTGGTTTATCCCGTGGAGCGACTCAAGGAATTGGTGGGATTGGGTGATGCCACCGGTCTCTCGCAATTTAGCGAAACACAGCGAGGCGACTTTGGTTTCTTAAGCCGAGGGATCATCGCAATGAATCAAAAAATGGCCGACGACTCTAAGGAACTCTCGAGTCGGCTCAATGACTTGACCCAAGCCCAAGGTCAGCTGGTTCGGGCGGAACGATTGGCTGTCGTTGGGCAATTGGCGGCGGGTGTAGCGCACGAGGTCGGAAACCCTTTGGCCGTGGTAAGTGGTTACGTGGAAATGCTGGAGGCAGGTGACCTCGAAGGCGCTCAGCGCGAACGGGCTCTGGAGAGTATGGGACGTGAGTTGGAGCGTATGAATCGAACCATTCGCGACCTCTTGGATTTCAGTCGAAACGAGGAAACCATTGGTGGAACCGCTTCTGTGCTTGATGCCATTGCTCATGTTGAAAGATTGATGCGGGCTCAGTCGAGATGGCGCCAAGTTGAATTTGATTTTATGATGCCGCCGGCCTCGGTTCATGTGGGGATGGCATCTGATAAACTCGTTCAAATTTTACTGAACCTCTGTCTCAATAGCTGCGTTGCCATGGCTGGCTCCGGCAAGCTGCGATTAAGTTGCGAGCAGGTTGAGTCAGCTATTGAGCTTTATGTGGATGATTCGGGTCCTGGGGTTCCAGACGAGCTTCGACGGGAGATTTTTGAACCGTTTTTTACTACTCGGGAAGCTGGAGAAGGCACGGGTTTAGGTCTTTCGGTCTGCGAAAGTATTTTACACAGTGTGGATGGAAGAATTTGGGTAGAGACGAGCCCCTTGGACGGCGCTCGCTTTGTTATTTCTTTAGCTGGGCAGAGGCTTGAGAATCCGCAGTGAGATCATGGCGTAGATAACGCCAAGCAGCGACGCAACGTTTACGTCTGTACCTTCAATTAAATCACGCGGAGAAGCAGGAAAGTCGGACTCTTGTAGCTTCGCGCTTAGAGCTTCCGGAAGTTTCAAGTGCGTTAGGTCTCTGCGCTCAGCATTGGGATAATCAAATTGGCTTTCCATAAACCGAGACATAAAGAAGCGAAGACGTTTCTCATCAAATGCTCGGTGGATGCCTTCGACGATTAAAGCACCTTCGGTGAATTCGATACTGATGGGTGCTTCGGGCAATTCAACCGATGGATTGAACCGGTACTCACCAGACTCCCAGGTGAATGGCTCAAAGATCTTGGTTTCCAATTGAAGGCCGAGAGCGTACGAGAGGTTGTTCTCCGTAATGCTTCCCATATCAACTAGAATTTGACCTTGCTTGTCACCGGTTTCCTTCATCTTGGTAATGGACTGTTGAAGATGCTCGCGGCTGATCATGCGTTCTTGCACGAGAAGTTGACCGAGGCATTCGCCAACAAGGTTCGATTTGACACTGTATGCGGTGCCCTCTCGGACGTAGATAATTTTCTTAACTTTACCGCTTCTTAGTAAGAGCGCTCCGCTGGCTCTTTCGTTCCAGAGTTTGCCAAGTACTTCGGCAATGGAGTGGTTTTCCAGCGAACCTTGAAGGGCTAGGTTTCGATTGCGCCGTCTGAAATCGGTTTTGGCTTGTTTTTCAACTTCGTCGGCTTCGTGTTCCGTGTCGGAATCAACCGGTAACTCAACATCGGCAATATTGAAGGAACTCGAGGTGAGGATGCCATCGATAAAGGTTCCACCTTGATCTTCAATGACCTCTTGGTTGGTGGTCTCGGCTTTGTCTGCCTTGCCCAGTATCTCAGTGGCCAATTCAACCACGCGATCTGTTTGCAGAGGTTTATCGAGGTACTCCACGACTTGTTCGTAATGAACCAAGTCTTGTCGGTGATTGATACTTCGGTAGATACCGCTGAAGACAATCACTGGAATTTTTTTAAGCTCTTCGTCTTCATTCATTTGCTCTACGAGAGCGAACCCATTGATGTGGGGAATTAATACATCGAGCAAGAGCAGATCGAACGCACCCGACCGTAGATGTTCAATCGCTTGTTTACCGTCACGACAAGTTTCAACGGTGTAACCATGCTCGGCGAACAGGTCGACAAAGGTGTCCAAAATGTTTCGGTCGTCATCAACCACAAGAATGTTGGCCATTCGGCAAAACTCCACGAAACGAAAGGGCCATGAGCTTAAGCACTCATCCCAATATTCCTAAACTACGTCGGGAACGGGTGTGGAGTCCAGATCTTTACGGATTGAATCAAATGGTTAAATGATGGACAAAAGCGGGGAAGATTGCAGAGTTGGAACCGCTGGAGCACATGCTGCTTCATCTGCGTCCTCTGAATGGATTTTGACGTCAGCCATAGGTCGAAGATCGTGAGGACCTCTGGGCATTCCATAGAATGGATGAAGATCGGTATCGGCCAGTTGAGAAGGCTGGACATTACGCAGCGCGTTAAGGAGGTTGCCCTTAAGATGCGGATTTTTCTCAGAAAGTTCGTGAAGAAGCTTCTTTACTTCCTTGCGCTGGGACTCTTGAGAGCCACAAAGCGTACACGGCATAATTTCAAAGCCATGGGCGATGGAAAGCTCTTCCATGTGAGATTCCGGTACGTAGGCGAGGGGTCTCATAATCTCATGGGTACCTGCGTCATTGAGCAGGCGAGGTGGCATGCCTTTGATGGAACCGGCAAAAAAGAGGTTCAAAAGCAGTGTTTCGATGAGATCGTCGCGGTGATGGCCCAAAGCAACTTTGTTGCAGTTGTGGCGCGTGGCCGCTTTGTAAAGGATGGCACGGCGAAATCTGGAGCACAGAGAGCAGTAGCTCTTGCCCGCGGCAGTTTTGTCCACCACGCGTGTATAGGTGTCCTGGGTTTCAATTTCCCATGGGATCCCGAATTCGGCCTCTAGCTTTTCCATATGGCGTCGCATGGGGCTGCCGTCGTAGCCAGGCTGTCCTTGATCGAGGTGAAAGGCCACCAAGTCAAAGCGAAATGGGGCTCGGGCCCGCATTTGGGTCAAGCCCCACATCAATCCGTAGGAATCTTTCCCGCCGGAGAGGGCGACCATAATCCGGTCACCTTCAGTTATCATATTGTAGTCTCTATTGGCTTGATTCATCAGCCTTAGGACTTTTGCTTCTAGACCTCGGGTTCGCATGGCGGCTTCTGTACATGGCAAATATTCATCCGACAAGCTGTTTTTCTTGGCTTTTTCACGCTGATGCCGTCTGAGCTGAGTTTTGAGCGAGCTATTTTGGAAAATTTCGCCCAATAGCCAAGGATAGCGGAGTTTTGTGACTTGTCTTTCTAGGTCTGAACACCATCTTTCGATATGGAGTGCCAAGTCGAAAAATAGGGAGCAAAGATGCGTATCTATACGAAAACGGGTGATACCGGTGAAACTGGATTGGTCGGCGGAAGCCGGGTGTCCAAGGACCACGTGCGGGTTGAAGCATACGGTGATGTGGATGAACTCAATGCGGTGATCGGTCAGGCGCGCAGCCTGGGCAGCGATCCTGAATTGGATGCATTTTTGGCATTTAGCCAGTCCGTTTTGTTCGAGTTGGGTGCAGAACTGGCAACACCCAGCGGTAAAGAGCAGCGCTCGTCTGGGATCTGTCAGGAAGATATTGAAGAGGCCGAGAAGATTATCGACAAACTTCAGTCAGAATTGCCGCCTTTGAAGTCATTTATCTTGCCTGGCGGCACCCCTTTCGCAGCTTCATTGCACCTGGCGCGAACCGTTTGCCGCAGAGCTGAACGACACGCTGTGATGGTGGTCCATGCAGGGGAAGAAGTGGCTCAAGAGCCTCTGATATTTTTGAATCGACTTTCAGATGCTCTCTTTGTTCTCGCGCGGGTTGCTTGCCACCGAGCGGGCGAGCCCGATGTGGCTTGGACAGCTAGAGGACGAGGTTGAGGGAGAGCATGCAGCGCTTAGTATATTGTACTGCCCTTTTGATGGTCGGGCTCATTGGTGTTTGGACTTCTGACTCTATGGCGAAACAAAAGCCTGCGAAGGTGGTCGTCATTGGGGTCGATGGCGTATCACTCAATTTGCTTGAGCCCTATGCCAAAGCTGGAGTGACCCCGAATATGAAGCGCATGCTTGAACAAGGGGCGCGGGGTGATTTGGCTTCGATTTGGCCTTTGCGCACACCGCAAGTTTGGACAACGGCGGTCACAGGAAAATACCCAGGGCAACATGGAATTTGGGATCATTTGTCCCATACCTATTTCAATCCCCCTCCATTTCGGACGAAGGAAAAAATTCGCGTCACCACCAAAGACCGTCGCTCTAAAGCTCTTTGGAATATTCTTTCGGAAAAAAATATCTCTACGGCCAGCGTGGGTTGGATGGCGACTTGGCCAGCGGAGGATGTTGCTTCGACGGTCTTGGTTTCACCCATTGAGTTAAAAGGTGATAAGCGCCAAACCACAATCAAAGGCAGTTTTTACCGAGATGCACCCAATATGGTGATGCCCAAAACTTACGAGGCATCGGTGCGTAAGTTGATTGTGGAGCCCTCAGATCTGAGCCCACAAGATATTGCTCCTTTTGCTGACATGCCTCCAAGCTCCAGCCCTCTCTACAAACTCCCTTACCTCAGGCGGTATGTGTACGGTTTGAAATGGAGCCTGGCCAGAGCACGCTCAGTGGAGAATATTACCCGCAGTGTTGCAGCGAAAGCGCAGCCGGATGTTCTTTTCACATACTTTCAATGCACCGATTCCATGCTGCACCGATTCTGGATTTTTCAAATGGGTGAAGAACGGATTCGCGCCCGACTTACAGGTCATAAACTCGATGCTTCGCATTCGGCTGAATTGGCTAAACGGTTTGGCAATGTAGTTGAGGCTTGTTACCGGGATGTGGATGCTCGTATTGGCCGGATTCTGGATGAAGTGGCCGGCCCGGAAACATTGGTTCTCTTAATCAGTGATCATGGATTTGGCGATGCTCCTGAGCCTCATCGAATGCGTGATGAGCCTTACAGCGGCAACCATCTCGATGATGGTATTATTTTGGCCGTGGGCCCAGGTATTCAAGCTGGAGAGCTCATTAAGGATGTATCCATTCTGGATATCACGCCTTCTATCTTGCACCACCTCGGTCTTCCGGTTGCCAGTGATATGCCGGGGAAGGTTGTTTCCGGCATGATTGGAACGACGGGTAAGCGAGCGGTGGAACTCATTGGCAGTTACGAACTCAAGCCTCAGCACGAGATACCATTCAAAAAAGGTTACCCGCCGAAGGGCTCGACCCGGCGTTCAGATTTTGAGTGAATTACTGAACGTATCCAAGTGATTTAAGGCGCTCGATTTCAGTGTCATGAAAAGGCGTATCAAGCGGCTGCTTGCTGGTGGGCGTCGTGATTGTCTTTTGTCCCTTGGCCAAAACCATAGGCGGGAAGGTACGCTTGAACGGTTCGCTGATCATGTCCAGCGCGATGTCTCCTGGAAGGTCTCCTGGAATTCCAACACCCATCAGATAAAGAGCAGTGGGTGTGATGTCGTAAAGTGTGCGGTCTGAAAAGATACCGCGTTTGATATGGGGCCCGTTGACTATCATGGCCCCTTCGAGACTGTGCTTTCCGTCAAACGGTACACCCAAGTGGATAACCTTATCTCGGTCTAGGTCTTGCCAACCATGATCGCTGACCACCATGATGGTGGCATTGGGACCAGCCGCGTCTACAATTCTTGCAAGCATTTCGTCCAACAACTCGTAATAAGAGTCGATGATCTTGCCAAATCTCTCTTTGAGCTCAGCCGCAATATCCGGATTGAAATTTTGGTTACGCAACCGGGTTCGGATTTCTTCCTCTGATTGGCGCATCAGCCAAAAACGGTGGGCCAGCGTATCTGAACCATCGAAATAGGTCATGACGAGATTCGTATCGGGATTTTTACGAAGCTGCTCCTCAACGATGGCCGTATTGGTGAGTGTACTCGCGATGGACCAGCGTGCGGTATAGAGGTAGCGGTCGAGACTTGGAACTTCTTTGTAGAGCTTCGACCTTTTTGGAGGAGCAACCACAACGCGTTCGAGTTCTTCTTTGGTAATGCTCTTTGCCGAGCGAACGAGATTTTTGATTTCGGGAAAAAGTTTTGCCGGATAGGTCTGCTTTTTGGCGTCTTCGTAAATCTTGCCCTTGATAGAAGTTTGTTTACGCTGACCCATGGCCACGTAAGGCGCTACCATCACGCCATTGATTTCTTCAGCTGGCCAAGTGTTGAGCCAACCCACCACAAGGTTTTTCTTTTGAGCAGCCGAGGTCATGTTCCAAATGGCCGGCGCGGCGCGCATATCTGAGGTGACCAGACGTTGCTTTTGTTTACGCTCTTTTTTCGGCCAGAACCAAGAGCCCGTAACGAAGTCGAATATGCGGTGGACACTGCGGTTGTGACCGGTGGCGACGGTCGTCCAGAGTGCGGGTGAGCGCATGGGCTTTTCACTGATAAGATTGAGGCGAGAGCCCTCGCGCATAAGTTTTTCGAAGGTTGGTAGTTTACCCTCGGCAATCAGTGGATCAAGGACGTTGAAGGTCATGCCATCGACGCCAACAATCACCATGCGTTCGCTGACTGTCGGACGGGTATCTGCATTGCCAACAGTTACGCCGAGGGCGAGTGCGAGTGTGATCAAAACTGCTGCGATGACTTTATACATATTCGTCCAATATTTTGGTTACCTCATTGGTATATTGCACATACCTCTGACGTTGTTGAAGTATGAAGCACGAAGCGGGTTAATTTATTTCCTTTCGCCCCTATGTCGTGCAAAAAGTGACCCGTAAAAGGATTAAAAAGATGGAAGTACTGCAAGAAGCCAATCCACTTTGGGCCGCGACGGTTCAAATGACCTCGACTACAGATTGGGAAAGCAATCTGCGCCGGGCTGCTCTTTATGTGGAACAAGCGGTGGACGCAGGTGCGCGCCTCATCACCTTACCGGAGAATTACGGCTTTCTTGGACGTGAGAGCGATAAGCTGCCCCATGCTCAGAGTGTTGAAGATGGTCCATTTCTTGAGCCATTACGGAAGCTTGCCCAAAAACATCGAGTTGGTATTTTAGCGGGAAGCATCCCGGAAACGGGACCGGACGCCGAGCATGTTTACAACACGTCGGTGATGATTGGAACTTCTGGAGAAACGCTTGCGAGTTATCGCAAAATTCATCTCTTCGATATCGATATTCCGGGCGAAGTCAGTTTCCAGGAATCGAGTGCCGTAGCTGGCGGCACCCAGGCCACTGTCGTGGATTTTGAAGGATGGAGAATAGGCTTAACCATTTGTTATGACTTAAGGTTTCCACACCTCTATCAGGCATTGGTTGACTTAGGAGCTTGTATTTTGACAGTTCCGGCAGCATTTACGCTTCAGACGGGCAAGGACCACTGGGAAGTGTTGCTTCGGGCCCGGGCTATTGAAAATCAGTGTTTTGTTTTGGCTTCCGACCAATTTGGAAACCACAGCAAGGGCCGGGCATCTTGGGGAAAATCCTTAATCGCTGATCCATGGGGGACCCTGGTGGCGTTGAT
>MDSW01103621.1_pt1 | contig 25688 bp, 26 predicted proteins | sample 811171 | NCBI WGS metagenome assembly MDSW01 (sample SAMN05326641, study PRJNA326480) | marine metagenome | isolation source: seawater | place: Atlantic Ocean: North West | collected 2012 | reverse complement strand
TAGAAACTAATGAAATATCGCCTCCATCGTTTTGTAAAAACGGGCGAATCTCGTTCAGTGCTTCTTCTACTTTTGTTGTTAGTTCTTGCGTTGTCATATTATTTTTTTACGGCGCTGCAACCTGCCATTGTTGTAATTTTTATTGCTTCGGTTGCTGGAAGATTTTCGTTTCTTCGTACGGTTTCTTCAACAACGTTTTTGGTGATAGCTTCAAATGCTTCCTCAATTGGGGTCGCGGTTTGCAGTGCCGCTGGTCTGCCAGCATCACCTGCTTCTCGGATGCTTTGCACCAAAGGAACTTCCCCTAAAAATGGTACTTCCAAATCTTCAGCCAAATGCTTAGCGCCCTCTTTTCCAAATATATAATATTTATTTTCAGGAAGTTCGGCAGGAATGAAATAAGACATGTTTTCAATGATACCCAAAACCGGAACATCAATATTTTCTTGACGGAACATCGCCACTCCTTTTCGAGCATCGGCCAAAGCTACTGTTTGCGGTGTGCTTACCACAACGGCTCCCGTAATTGGTACCGACTGCATAATGCTCAAGTGGATATCTCCAGTTCCTGGAGGAAGGTCTATCAACATAAAATCCAATTCGCCCCATGCCGCATCAAAAATAAGCTGGTTTAAAGCTTTGGCAGCCATTGGACCACGCCAAATGACTGCTTGATTGGGTTGCGTGAAAAAACCAATGGAAAGTACTTTTATTCCGTAGTTTTCAACTGGTTTCATCTTACTCTTTCCGCCAACGTTTACCGAAAGTGGTTTTTCCATTGCCACATCGAACATTATAGGAATGGAAGGCCCATAAATATCTGCGTCCAAAATACCGACTTTGAAACCCATTTTGGAAAGTGTAACCGCCAAATTTGCCGTTACTGTTGATTTGCCAACGCCTCCTTTACCCGAAGCCACAGCAATTATATTTTGCACTCCTGGAATTGGTTTTCCTTTTATTAAGTTAGGATTTTGTGGTTTTGCGGGTGCCTCAACCTTAATGTTTACTTGCACCTTAGCATTTACATCCACTTTTTCGTGAATGGTCTTAATAATATCTGCCTCGGCACGTTTCTTTATGTGAAGTGCCGGTGTGGATAGTTTTAGGTCCACGATAATTTCATCTGCAAAGGTCACTACGTTTTGCACGGCACCGCTCTCTACCATATTTTTTCCTTCGCCAGAAACAGTAATATTTTCAAGGGCCTGAAGGATATCTTGTTTTGAAATGCTCATTTTTTATTTGTAATATTTAGATTCATTCTAAAGTGCAAATATACTAAAATAAGTTGGCAGTATTCAGTGGCAGTTTACAGTAAAGTTTTATTGAAATTATTTCCTATTATTTTTAAATTTTATAGAAATTAGGAAATAGTCAAAGCTCCTTATTAGGATCCCAAAAATGTCTTTCAAAATTTTGGATTTTATTGTCTACCACTTGTATTCCTTCACTTTCCAAAAGTTGCTGCATCAAATTTGTGCCTTGAAAATGATGTTTTCCCGTCAGCAGTCCATTTCTATTTACAACGCGATGTGCAGGAACGTCTTTTTTTACACTTCCGTTCATTGCCCAACCAACCATTCTGGCACTTCCGGCTGCTCCCAGATAGTTTGCGATTGCACCATAGGATGTTACCCTTCCGTAAGGGATTAATTTAGCCACTTGATAGACTTTTTCAAAAAAACCTTCATTAGCCATTTTTAAATCTGTCTTAAAATTTTGAAGAATGTAATTATGGAAATAACCGCAGTAACCAGCCCTATAACATAATTCATATTTAATTTTAGCTTTCGCGAATCCTCTTTTGCCCTAAAAAACTGAACATATAGCGCAAGACTTGCAAAAGTGCCAACTCCCGAAGCGATTACCGCCAACAAGAGTTGCGGTTGGGAGAATGAAAAAGCCCCAAATGCCGAAAATGTGATGCTGAGATACATCCAATAAGGTAATGGCAACAGGTTTAGCATTGCAATAAATATACCTAGAAAGAAACGGTTTCTTTTGGAGTTTTCACCGTGGTTACGAATTTCGCGGCGGGTGTCCTTTGCAATAAATATAAAATAGATTGTAAGACTTATAAAAATGCCTAGAGCTACTTTTTGTAGCATACTTACAATTTCGGGATGTTTGCCAATATATCTAGCAAAAATAAGCGCTATATACGTTTGTAACATTACCGTAATACACACACCCACTGAGAAAAGAAGACCCCTCTTCCTGCCTTCCCTCATACTTATCTTGGCTGCATACATATTGATTAAGCCTGGTGGAAGCACGCCTATGAATGACCCAAAAAAACCAATAAGCAAGTTGTAAAATATTGTCATTTAGGGCGGTTGTTTTTGTGAATATACTGAATTTATAACTAACGGAACTTAAACCGAATATAAGTAATCTTTTTGCCTATTTCCAGATATTGCTGTTCATAAAAAGTTTTAATGTTCGTTACAGCTTCTGGGGCTCCTTGGCTTCCATACACATCGTGATGTGCGTATTCAATTTCTTCTTCCAAACCATGAAGTAGCCCGAGGGTATAGCCGTGCATAAATTCGCTATCGGTCTTTAGATGGACTACGCCACTGGGCTTCAATATTTTTTTATATTTCCGAAGAAAATCTTGATTGGTCAATCGGTGTTTGGTGCGCTTGTATTTAATCTGTGGGTCTGGAAAGGTAATCCAGATTTCGTCTACTTCGTTTTCGTCGAAAATATGATCTACCAATTCAATCTGTGTTCGTAAAAAACCAACGTTGTGCAATCTTTTTTCCAATGCAGTTTTTGCACCTTTCCAAAAACGGGCGCCTTTTATATCTATACCCAAGAAGTTTACGTCGGGATGTGTTTTGGCAAGATTTACTGAATATTCGCCCTTTCCGCATCCCAATTCCAAAACCAATGGATTATTATTTTTGAAAAATTCCTTTCGCCAATTTCCCTTCAGTTTTAAGCTATTGCCCAATACTTCCTCGCGTGAGGGTTGCACAACGTTTGAAAAAGTTTCATTGTCCCTAAAGCGTTTCAATTTATTTTTACTTCCCAAAATTTTAAATTTTTGGTAAAATTAAGGAAATATAATGCCGCAGCAATTATTGCTACCTTTGTTTTTATGTCGAAAAAGAAGACAATACTGGTTGCTCCATTGCATTGGGGGTTGGGCCACGCCACCCGCTGCATACCCATAATTCGGCTTTTGCTGGAGCATAACTTTAGTGTTTTATTGGCTTCAGACGGGGCTGCGTTGTTATTGTTGCAAAAAGAATTCCCCCATTTGGAAACCGTGGTGCTCCCTTCTTACAATATTACATATCCCAAAAAGGGGAACTTTTTTAAATGGAAAATTCTTTTAAAATTTCCGCAGATAAAAAAGACCATGGGTGCAGAAAATAGATTGGTCAATCAACTTGTAAAGGATGGAAAGATTCAAGGCATTATTAGCGATAACCGATTTGGGGTCAGAAGTAGTGATATTCCCTCGGTTTTTATAACACATCAATTGAATGTTTTAACCGGAAGCACTTCTTTTTTCACTAGCAAAATGCATCAAAAAATTATAAAAAAGTTTGATGCTTGCTGGGTACCGGACGTGGATGATGTGGTTATGAACCTCAGCGGAAAATTAGGCCACCTTAAAAAAGAACCGTTCCCCATTCAGTACATTGGGGTTTTGAGCCGCCTGGAGAAAAAAGAACTTCCCAAAGCGATAGACGTTTTGTTATTACTTTCTGGACCAGAACCTCAGCGCACCTTATTTGAGAAAAAATTGAAAAATGTTTTTAAAGGAAGTGAAAAGAAAATTTTATTAGTTCGTGGTTTGGTTGAAAAAACTCAGGTATGGGATAATTTTGAAAACATTGAAATGGTAAATTTTATGCAAAGCAAAGAATTGGAAGAGACCATTAATAAAAGTGAAATAGTTGTTTCCCGCTCTGGATATACAACGATTATGGATTTGGCATTACTTGAGAAAAAAGTATTTTTAGTGCCCACACCGGGTCAATATGAGCAAGAATATCTGGCAAAGCGCCTAAAGAGTTTAGGGATTGCCCCTTCATGTAAACAAGAAAATTTTAAACTGAAAAAACTAAATAAGGTGGCAGTTTATAAGGGATTGAAAACTTTATCCCAACAATCGGTAAATTACACTGAATTATTTTCCCTTTTCGAGGGTAAATGAAAACTCGGAGCCAATAGCCAGTTGGCTTTCCACATAAATTTTTTCATTGTGGGCTTCCACAATATGCTTCACTATGGAAAGGCCGAGCCCACTCCCACCTTCTTTTCGAGAACCACTTTTATCTACGCGATAAAAACGTTCAAAAATACGCGGAAGGTTTTCTTTTGAAATGCCTTCGCCGTTGTCTGTTACACGTATTAAAAATTTATTATTTGCAAGGCTTTCAACACCCACCTCTGTAGTTCCGTCCTGTTTGCCGTATTTTAGGGAATTTACAACAAGGTTTGTTAGCACCTGTTCTATACGTTCTTTGTCGGCATTTACAATTATTTCATCTAAATATTCTTTATCAAAAACAAGTGAAATGTTCTTCTTTGCCGCTTTCATCTCAAGCAGATCAAAAACATTCTGCACCATAGTGAGAATATTGAAGTTTTCTTTGTTAAGAATAAGGCCACCTACTTCCAATTTGGTTATCATATCCAAATCCTTGATAATATAAATGAGTCTTTCTACACCTTTATTGGCGCGTTGCAGATATTTTTTACGCACTTTTTTGTCTTTCATTGCACCGTCCAATAGGGTAAGTATATATCCTTGAACGGTGAAGAGGGGGGTTTTGAGTTCGTGCGATATATTGCCCATAAATTCCTTTCGGTAGTTTTCGCGAATATTTAAGGTTTCTATCTCAAGTTTTTTGTCTTGGGCAAATCGTTCCACTTCCCGGGTAAGCACCTCCATATCTGTCGTGACAGATGGTTTGGGTAAACTTTCTTCATTTAGCAGTCTAACATCTTCGTATATTTTCTTTATTCGGGTGTAAATAAATTTTTCTACACGATATTGAAGTATGAAAAACGAAAGTATAAAGGAAAAAAGAAAAAAAAGTAGCAACCAAAAGAATACAATCTCTAAAACTGCGTATAAAAAAATTGCCATTGCCAGGGTAGAGAAAACGGCAATTAACAAAGATGTAGAGGCCGCAAAATTATATTTTTTGGAAAATTTCATCTGCTTTAATACTTTTTTAAGGTCAGATGGAACATCTTACTTGCACCTGTAAATAAATTATTGACACGTTTAACTTAGATGTTTCATTTCCGCTAAACTACAAACTTATAACCAACTCCTTTTACTGTTTTAAATTTATCTTCGCCTATTTTTTCACGAAGTTTTCTAATGTGGACATCAATGGTACGCCCACCAACGATTACTTCATTGCCCCAGATTGAATCAAGAATATCTTCTCGCTTAAATACTTTTCCGGGTTTGGATGCTAAGAGTGTCAATAATTCAAATTCTTTTCTTGGCAGGACCATTTCCTTTTTGCCCAATAAAATTTTGTATTCCTCACGGTTTATAGTCAGGTTTCCGAGCTTTATTTTTTCATCCTCCTCTTCTTCTTTGAATCTTCGTAACAGGGCCTTTACTTTGCTTACCAATACTTTTGGCTTAATGGGTTTTGTGATGTAATCATCTGCACCAGCCTCAAACCCTGCCATTTGTGAGTAGTCTTCGCCCCTAGCAGTTAAAAATGTAATCACTGTTTCGGATAGTTCGGGGATGTTCCTGATTTTTTCACACGCTTCAATACCATCCATTTTGGGCATCATTACATCCATGATAATCAATTGTGGCCTTACATTTTTTGCTTGTTCTATTGCTTCAAGTCCATTTTCTGCTGTTTCGACTGTATAACCTTCGGAAGTAAGATTGTACCTAATTATTTCAAGAATATCCGGTTCATCATCAACCAACAAAATTGTAATATCCCTTTTTTTCATCTGTATAAACTATTTATCAAATTAAAATACCGGCTGTTTTTATCTTTAACTGTGCTTCACTGATTGGCGAGTATTTCATTTTTTAACGTTTCAAAGATACCATTATTTAACCTGAGCTCAAGTTTAGCACGCTTATTGTTAACTATTATATAACGTTACGGTAACATCACAGGTTATGCGATTATAATTCCGAGGTTATCATTTCGTTAAAATAAGAATTTCATTTAAAATCAATCTTTTAAACCTAAAACATTTATTTATCTTTGCACAATAATTTTAAAAAAACTCTAATGAAAAAAATTACATTACTTGCGGCTCTTTTTGTAGGTGCCGTTTCTTTTGCCCAAGTTGCGGGAACCAGTTTTGAAGAGCCAGCACTTTTTCCTGGCCAATATACAGATACTGGCGACCCAAACACAGCACATGATTTAATAAACAATACAGATGAACCATTAGTAGATTACACAAGTACAGGTGGCGAATTAGGCTATAATGCTACTTACGCTCCTTATGACACACCAGATGTTGGACTTACTGATGGCGATTTTGTGGGTGTTACAGATTTTGCTCCTACTGGATCAGATCCTTATACCGATGGAGATCAAGGCTATCAAATAAGTGATGTTGATGGTAACTATACCTTAACTTTTGATGCGGTTGACCTTACAGGAGTAGCAACTCCAGCTATTAGCTTGGATTATTTTATTTCTGAAACTGGATATGAAGGGGACGGAACTTTAAATGAGTCAGGTTCTGATAGATTACGAATTTATGTTAGGGATTTAACCAACAGTACCGAAATTGATATCTTGAATACTGAAGGAAACGATATAAACGATCTAAGCATTGAAGGTTCTTGGATTACTGGAAATGCAGTTTTAACCTCAAACACAACCGTGCAGTTGGTTATAGAAGCTAGAACAAATGCAAGTGCAGAAGCTTTCTTTTTTGACAACATCATTTTTTCTGGTACTTTAGGGACAAACACACAATCTGAGTCTCAATTTGCAGTTTATCCAAACCCTACAAACAAAGGTTATGTGAACATTACTTCAAAAGTTGCCGGCGCTAAGAATGTATCTATCTTTGACGTACTAGGTAAGCAGGTTGTTAAAACTACACTTATTGGTGATAGATTAGACATTTCAAAATTGAACAGTGGTGTTTATATCGTGAAAATTGAGCAAGGAAAAACTTCAACTACCAAGAAATTGGTTGTTAAGTAATCCATTTTAAAATTTTTTTTAGAGCTCCTGTTTCGGCAGGAGCTTTTTTATTTACCTACTTTTGAAAAGATTTTTTTGATTGGTAATTATGCTCGAAAAGGAAATTTTTAACATCAAATCCGAAGCGGAATTTCAGCGACTTGCTATTGAAGTGTTCCGTTTCCAGTATGCAAATGTTCGCGTTTATCGCAATTTCTGCGACCTTTTGAATACGAAAATTTCCGAAGTAAAAACCATTACGGACATACCCTTTTTACCCATTCAATTTTTTAAAAGCCATAAGATACTGGCCGAAAATAGTGTAGAGGAAACGGTCTTTACCAGTAGTGGCACAACCGGCAGTATAAACAGCAGGCACTACGTTTCCGACCTCGAGTTATACGAAACCAGTTTTTTGAAAGCTTTTGAAAGCAACTACGGCAAAACCGAAAATTTTGCAATCCTCGCATTGCTCCCTTCTTATATGGAGCGCGAAGGGTCGTCACTTATTTATATGGTTGAAAAGCTGATTGAAAAAAGCAACAACCCCCACAGTGGCTTTTATTTATATGAAATGAACGCGCTCATTGAAAAGCTGGACGTTTTGGAAAAAAGCGGGCAAAAAACCTTACTTATAGGAGTGTCTTATGCCCTGCTCGATTTAATTGAAAAAAGAAAATTTCAGCTGAAAAACACCATTGTGATGGAAACCGGCGGCATGAAAGGCCGAAGAAGGGAGATGATAAAGAAGGAACTGCACGGAATTTTAAAAGAAGGTTTTGGTGTAGCCAAAATACACAGCGAATATGGAATGACCGAACTCCTTTCGCAAGCCTATTCCAATGGGGATGGAATCTTTAATTGCCCGCCCTGGATGAAAATCATGACCCGCGATACGGAAGACGCGCTCGTCTATACCATGGGCAGGACCGGCGGCATAAACGTTATCGATTTGGCCAACCTTTATTCCTGCGCCTTCATTGCGACGCAGGATTTGGGAAAAACATTTCCCGATGGCTCCTTTGAGGTTTTGGGGCGGTTTGACAGCAGTGACATCAGAGGGTGCAATCTCATGGTTTTTTAAACAAATATTTAACACAGTTGGCTGAAATTCAGTGTAAGTATTTGTGTAATCCCACGACCAAATTATTGTGAAAAACTGATGATTTTTCATAATTTGGTTGGTTAGTTAATTGAAAAATCCCCGTGCAAGCTTTGCCGGGGATTTTTTTATTCAAAAGATTTTCAACTAAACGGCCTTTATAATAAAGTAATTCTTCTTTCCGCGCTGCAACAATACGAACTGTCCGTTAATCAAATCACTTTCAGAAACCGTGAAGTTCTCTTGTACTTTTTCCTTATTTACCGAAATAGAATTTTCCTTCAAAGCACGACGGGCCTCACTGTTTGATTTTAAAAACCCAGTCTTTTCAGATAAAGCGCCAATAATATCAATTCCACTTTTAAGTTCCTCTTTTGAAATTTCGGCCTGCGGCACACCTTCAAAAACATCGAGAAAGGTTTTTTCGTCCAGCGTTTTTAAATCTTCGGAAGTAGAATTTCCAAATAATATCTCGGATGCTTTTACGGCTTTCTCAAATTCTTCGGCACTGTGTACCGTGGTGGTTACTTCCTGCGCCAAGCGTTTTTGAAGCAGGCGCATGTGTGGCGCCTCTCTATGCGCAATAATTAAATCGTCGATGGTTTCTTTATCCAAAAACGTAAAAATCTTGATGTATTTTTCGGCATCCTCGTCAGTTGAGTTCAGCCAGTATTGGTAAAATTTATAGGGTGAAGTTTTACTCGCATCCAGCCATACGTTTCCGCCCTCACTTTTTCCAAACTTACTGCCGTCACTTTTTGTAATCAGTGGGCACGTTAAAGCATAGCCTTTTGTGCCGTCCATTCTTCGTAGAAGTTCGGTGCCGGTGGTAATATTTCCCCATTGATCGCTACCGCCCATTTGGAGGGTGCAGTTTAGGTTTCTGTTTAAGTGGACAAAGTCGTAGCCTTGGATCAATTGGTATGTAAATTCCGTGAATGAGAGCCCGTCGGCACTCTCGCCGCTCAACCTAGTTTTTACGGAATCCTTGGCCATCATATAATTTACGGTTATGTGCTTCCCTACATTTCGAATAAAATCCAGAAACGAAAATTCCTTGATCCAATCGTAATTGTTTACCAGCACAGCCTGGTTTTCGGCGCCGGAGGAAAAATTCAAAAATTGGGAAAGTTGGTTTTTTACACATTCCTGATTGTGGCGCAGGGTGACTTCGTCCAGGAGGTTTCTTTCACTATTTTTCATGGACGGATCGCCGATCATTCCCGTGGCCCCGCCAACCAATGCCACCGGCTTGTGGCCGCAGCGCTGATAGAACGACAAAAGCATTATAGGCACCAAATTGCCGATGTGAAGCGAATCTGCCGTAGGGTCAAACCCCACATAGGCCGACCGCATGGTTTCCATTAGGTGTGCTTCGGTATCGGGCATCACATCGTGTATCATGCCGCGCCATTGTAGTTCTTCAACGAAATTTTTCAGCTTCATTTTTATAAAATTTCTGCAAAGATAGGGTTCTCATTTCAGATTGAGGAATTCAAAATTCAAAATTCAAGGTTTAGGATTGAGGCTTCTTTAGGTGTTTATCAAGTATTCAATATTATTTATCGGGTCTCTACCCGTTTTCAGTTTCGATTTCGTTACGATAGCTATAGAAATCGATTTCAAAAAGATTATTTTCGCTGTATGATATTAGTAACCGGCGGCACAGGCTTGGTAGGTTCGCACCTATTGTATTTTCTGTTGAAGGAAAACGGGAATGTGCGCGCTATTCACAGAAAGGATAGCGACGTAGCTGCCGTAAAGAAAGTTTTTGCGCTTTATACTGCGGAAGTGGATTCACTCTATAACAAGATAGAATGGGTAGAAGCAAATATTACCGATATTCCCGCCCTTACGGAAGCTTTTAAAGGCATTACGGAAGTTTACCACTGTGCGGCATTTATAAATTTTGACCCTTCAAAATACAAAATACTCAAAAAGGCCAATGTGGAAGGCACGGCGAATGTGGTGAACCTCTGCTTGGCGAATTCCATAAAAAAAATCTGTTATGTGAGTTCTGTTGCCACTTTGGGCAGCAATTTGAAGAGCGAATTAATTTCCGAAGAAACGCCGTGGAATGCCGACGAAAAAAATAATGTTTACGCCATTACAAAGTACGGCGCCGAAATGGAGGTTTGGCGCGGCACCCAGGAAGGACTGGATGCCGTAATCGTAAATCCAGGCATCATTCTCGGCACATCCCCGGATGGAGGCGGCAGTGGAGTAATTATTTCACTGGGCAAAAGCGGTATTCCTTTTTATCCTTCGGGAGCCATGGGCATTGTGGATGTGGTGGATGTAGCAAAGGCTATGGTACAGTTGATGCGTTCTAATATAAAAAACGAACAATTTGTTTTAGTGGGAGAAAATTTGAGCTATAAGGAATTGCTTTCCAAATTGGCGCCCTTATTCGGAAAGAAGCCACCAACCAAAAAACTGCCAAAGCAACTGATGTATTTTTTAAGCGGTATGGATTGGCTCTCCAATAAACTTTTCGGCACAAAAAGAAGACTTGTAAGGGCCACGGTACGCTCTATGTTTACGAAATCCAGATACGATTCCCAAAAAATTAAAAATGCAATTGGTTTTCAATTTACACCTACGGAACAAACCCTTAAACGCATTGCGAAAGAAAACAAAACACCTTAGATTAAACTATCCCTTATAGGTTCAGCAATTGTCCTTTCTTTATTCTGCTGTGATTCTACGCTATCTTTACGCTTTCTGTCCAGATCGCGTATGCTATCCAATTTTTTCTCCATTGCAACCAGTCTGGCCTCGACTTTTTGAAAAATATCCAGATACAGATTTATATCTGCAGCATAATAATCATTGCTTTTTGCGAATTGGACGCTGTCCACTTCAAATTTTTTGAAAATCAACGAATCTACCTTGATTCCCTTGTCAATAATAGCCTGATTGTTTACGCTGCGGGCGGCGTTTGCCAGATAGGCCTCGGTAAGCACATCTACCATCTTTTCTTTGGAAATAAGATTTTTTGGCTTCTCCGGCCGCTCTACATTTTGGCAGCCTAAAATGCTTAAAATCAATACAAAGATGAGAATCCAATGTTTCATTATCTGTTAAAGGTAAGGCGTTCGGGATTGCTTTTGTTTGGGAACTTTGAATTTTCATAAACCACTACTCCGTTCACCAAGGTATGCGTAACCCGCGATTTGAAGATTGTTCCCTCAAATGGCGACCAACCGCATTTGTAAAGCAGGTTTTCCTTTTTAACGGTCCAGGGAGAATTGAGATCGACCAAAACCAAGTCTGCCTTATATCCCTTTCGAATATATCCACGGTCCTTTATCTGAAAGAGGATTGCAGGGTTGTGTGCAAATTTTTCAACTATTTTTTCCAAAGAAATTTTTCCTTTGTGGTGCATTTCCAAAAGAGCCACGAGCGCATGCTGCACCAGCGGTCCGCCCGAGGGGGCGTTTAGATATTTATTGTTCTTCTCTTCCAGGGTATGCGGCGCGTGGTCGGTAGCTATCACGTCTATTCGGTCATCCAGCAAAGCTTTTAGCAACCCGTCCCTGTCTTTTTCGGTTTTTACCGCGGGGTTCCATTTTATTTTGGTGCCCTTTGTTTTGTAATCTTCTTCAGTAAACCACAAATGGTGAATACACACTTCGGCAGTAATTTCCTTTTCCGCCAGCGGTTTTTTATTGCTGAAAAGATGCGTTTCCTTTTCCGTGGAAAGATGAAAAACGTGGAGTCGCGCCCCTGTTTTTTGAGCCAGTTTTATAGCATTTGACGATGAAATATAACATGCCTCCTCGCTCCGAATTTTTGGGTGGAGTTCTATTGGAATGTCCTCGCCATATTCCTTTTTATACTTTTCAAGATTATTTTTTATAGTTGATTCATCCTCGCAGTGTGCGGAAATGAGCAACTTGGTTTTGCTGAAAATTTCTTCCAAAATTTTTGGGTCGTCCACCAACATATTTCCTGTGGAAGAGCCCAAAAACAATTTTAATCCGGCTACTTTTTGGGGATCTACTTTTAAAATTTCATCCAAATTATCATTGGTCCCGCCAAACATAAAGGAATAATTGGCCCACGAAGTTTTGGCGGCAATATCAAATTTTTCTTCCAGCAATTCAATGGTCGTGGCCTGCGGCACGGTATTCGGCATCTCGATAAAAGAAGTAATCCCCCCCGCCACGGCAGCTTTCGATTCGGTTTCAATGGTAGCTTTGTGGGTCAGTCCCGGCTCGCGAAAATGTACTTGGTCGTCAATCATTCCCGGCAGCAGATAGCTTCCATCGGCATCAATCACCTTGGTATCGGCAGATTTTGCGCTAATGGTTTCGGAAATTTCGGCAATACGACCATCCTGCACAAGCACATCGCCCTTTATGATTTTACCTTCGTTTACAATATTTGCGTTTTTAATTAAAACTGCTTTCATTTGGTTTTTATATGCTTCTTTTAAAGACAATTCAGAACATTTTAATCAATATTCCCCGCTTTATAAAAAAATTAGTGAAAAGATGTTTTATCAAATCTTTTCTTATTAAATACACTTTTAAATTTCATTGCAATTACTCCAAAAATTGCTTCGGAAATAATGCCCGAACTCATTTTTGACTCGCCCTTGGTACGGTCGGTAAAAATTACCGGCACTTCCTTTATCTTGAATTTGCTCAAGTAGGCCTTAAATTTCATTTCAATCTGAAATGCGTAGCCCACAAAACGAATGTTGTCCAAGTTTATTTTCTCCAGCACGCGTCTTCGGTAACAAATAAATCCGGCGGTGGTATCGTAAATATCGATTCCCATTACAAACCGCACATATTTTGAAGCCAACCACGACATCAGCACGCGGCTCATAGGCCAGTTTACCACATTTACGCCCTTTACGTAACGCGAACCTATGGCCACATCGTTCCCTTCTTTGTGGCAGGCATTGAAAAGCCTTATCAGGTCGTTGGGGTTGTGTGAAAAATCGGCGTCCATTTCAAAAATGTAGTCATAGCCGTGCTGCAATGCCCACTTAAATCCCGCTATATAGGCCGTTCCCAGACCGGTTTTTTCGGCTCTTTTCAGCAAAAAAAGTTTTTCGGGATAGGTTTTGAAATTTTCTTCAACCACAGTTGCCGTGCCGTCTGGCGAATTGTCGTCCACCACCAAAACGTGAAATTCACGCTGTAATGAAAAAACCGTACGCAGCAGCCGCTCTATATTTTCAATTTCATTATAGGTTGGCACCACCACTACCGCCTTGGACATACTGCAATTTTAGCGCAAATGTACCGTTTTTTGAAGAAATAAATGTGAAGTAAATTCTAATTGAGTCCTAAAAAAGGAAAATTATTTTACAGTACCTTTACCGGAAAAATTGAAGGTGGATTTCAGCGAAAGACTTATCGCCCCTACTGACTTTGCAACCTATTTGTTGGCGGCATGCTTCATTCTCTATGCCCTGGCCAAATATTTTTACCCCAAACGCTTCCACGAATTTTCCATGTTGCCGATTACCAATCAGTACTTTTTTGTTCACGGCAAAAATGACGAATTGAACCATCCTTTTAACATCATGCTGTTCGCGGCACAGATATTATGCGTTTCCATTTTCGTCTTTTTGCTTTTTAAGGTTTTTAACCCTTCGGAAATAGAAGGCAATGAATGGTTGTTTCTTCAAATTTGTACGGCCTACAGTGTTTTTGTACTCATAAAATTTTCTTTGGAAAAAATTGTCGCAAATATTTTTTCGATGGATGCCCTTATCAACAATTATCTGTACCAAAAATTGAGTTATCGCAACTTTTTGGGAATTTTATTCTTTGCGGGCAATCTTTTTTTCCTGTATGTATATCCGCCCACCGCAACAGGCTTGATCATTTTTGGCGGATGTTTGTTGGCCCTAAACGCTATTGCGCTGCTTTACAGCTACAAGAAAAACGGAAAATTGATATTAGGCAATTTCTTCTATTTTATTTTGTATCTTTGCGCACTTGAAATTTCCCCTTATATTATTCTTTATAAAAGCTTTGTATAAGGTATATTATTTTAAAAAAAATCAGGACTATCTATGAAAGTGAAAACTATTTTGGTTTCCCAGCCCGAGCCTAAAATTGAAAACTCTCCTTATTTCGATTTAATCGAAAAGCAAAAGGTAAAAATAGATTTTCGGCCTTTCATACACGTAGAAGGCGTGTCTGGTAAAGATGTCCGGGCCCAAAAGGTTGATCTCAATAAATATACTGCTATAATTCTTACAAGCCGAAACTCTGTGGACCATTATTTCAGAATCGCAGAAGAGCTGCGTTTTAAGGTGCCGGACACTATGAAGTATTTCTGCTTGAGCGAGGCCGTAGCCTACTACCTCCAAAAATATGTAGTTTACAGAAAACGTAAGATTTATGTGGGAAAAAGAACTTTTTCTGAACTTGCGCCACTCATAAAAAAATATAAAAACGAGAAATTCCTACTTCCCTCTTCTGATAAATTGAAGCCTGAAGTTCCCGAAGTACTCAACGAACTGAAGGTGGATTGGAAAGAAGCTACTTTTTACAAAACCGTAATCAGCGATCTTTCAGATCTGCGCGATGTGTATTATGATATTTTGGTGTTTTTCAGCCCCAGTGGAATACAGTCGCTTTTGGAAAACTTTCCAGATTTCAAACAGAACGAAACGCGCATCGCGGTTTTTGGAAATACTACCGTAAAAGCTGCCACCGAGGTAGGCCTGCGTGTAGATATACAAGCCCCAACCCCCGAGACACCGTCTATGACGATGGCTTTGGAAAAGTACATTAAAGAGGTTAACAACAAAAAATAAGCTCGATTTAATTGCAATAAAAAAAGGCTTGCCGCACTGGCAAGCCTTTTTGTTTTAAGCTATTTTGATTCTAAGCCGAAGCGGGAGCCCCTGAAAGGATTTCTTCATTGGCATAGGACTCAAACTTGGTGAAATTCTCTTTAAACGAATTCGCCAATTCCTTGGCTTGAATGTCGTAGGCCTTTTTGTTTTTCCACGTTTCCTTTGGGTTTAATATTTCCGAAGGAACGTTGGGGCAAGATTTAGGCATCATCAAATTGAAAATAGGGTGCTTTTCAAATTCCACATCCTTCAACTTTCCTTCCAACGCAGCAGCTATCATTGCTCTTGTGTATTTCAGTTTCATTCTGCTACCTACGCCGTATGGCCCTCCGGTCCAACCGGTATTGATCAACCAAACATTCACGCCGGAATCTTTCATCTTTTTGCTCAACATTTCAGCATATTCCGTAGGGTGAAGCGGCATAAACGGCGCTCCAAAACACGCGGAAAAGTTTGGGGTCGGCTCGTTGATTCCTTCTTCCGTACCCGCAACTTTAGCCGTATAACCACTTATGAAATGGTAAGCAGCCTGCCCCGGAGTAAGTTTTGAAATGGGAGGCAAAACGCCAAAGGCATCTGCCGTCAAAAAGAAAATATTCTTCGGATTGTAGCCAATGGAAGGCACTTGGATGTTCTTTATGTGATAGATAGGATAACTTACTCTTGTATTTTGCGTGATGGAAGTATCGGCAAAGTCAACTTCGCCATTTTCGTCCATCACTACATTTTCCAACAATGCTCCAGGTTTTATTGCATTGTAAATGTCTGGTTCCTGTTCTTCGGTCAAGTTTATAACCTTTGCGTAGCAACCGCCTTCAAAGTTGAAGATTTTATTATCCTCAGTCCAGCCGTGTTCGTCATCGCCAATCAATTTACGGTCTGGATCTGCGGAAAGCGTTGTCTTTCCCGTTCCGGAAAGACCGAAGAAAATAGCGGTCTCGCCATCGTCGCCAACGTTTGCCGAGCAGTGCATTGGCATCGTATTTTTATCTACCGGAAGTATGAAATTAAGCGCAGAGAATATACCTTTTTTAATTTCGCCAGTATAACCGGTACCGCCAATTAAGGCAATTTTTTTGGTAAAGTTCAGGATAGCGAAATTATGCTGACGCGTTCCGTCAACTTCAGGATCGGCTGTAAATCCCGGGGCATTTACAATAAGCCATTCTGGGTCAAAAGACGCCAATTCCTCTGCCGTAGGGCGAAGGAACATGTTGTGGGCAAACATATTGGACCACGGCGTTTCATTGATAACACGTATGTTCAATTTGTATTCCTCGTCGGCGCAGGCATAGCTGTCGCGCACGTAAATTTCCTTTTCGGAAAGATAATCAACAACCTTATCATAAAGTCTATCAAACATATCGGGAGGAAATGGAATGTTGATATTTCCCCACCACACCTTTTCGCGTGTAACATCGTCCTTAACAATAAATCTGTCCTTGGGGGATCTTCCTGTAAATTCTCCAGTATTTACAGCCAAGGCGCCGCTCGCAGCTTCTTTTCCTTGACCTTTTTGCAATGTTTCGTTGTGAAGTTCTTCAGAAGAAAGTTGATATTTAACTTTTGCATTCTTGATTCCGTATTTTTCAACTGAAATCGTTTTTGTAGCTTGGTTTTTATCGACCATACCTTTTTTAAATTTTGTAGAGTACAAAAGTAGCAAATCTTAGAGAGATTGAAGAAAATATGAAAAACATTTATTGCTTCTTTAACGAAAGCATTTTAAATGCAAACCAAATCCAGCCAATTATAAATAACAATCCGCCGATTGGGGTTATAAAACCAATTTTTGCCGAATTGAAGGGCAAAACCTCATTCAGCGCAAGCAGATAGATAGAACCCGAAAAGAGCAGTATGCCAAGGATAAAAAACCAAAATACGGTTTTTTTGATTTTTTCCGGAATGGATGGCACCAAGCCCACGGCCAAAATAGCGAGGCAATGGTACATTTGGTACCGTATTCCGGTTTCAAAGGTAGTGAGTGCGGCAGCGTCAACCATATTCTTTAATCCGTGGGCGCCGAAAGCCCCCATTGCTATTGTAGCGGCGGCAAGAAATGAAGCCGTGACCACCATATTTTTATCGAAAACCGTCATTTTTAAAATTTGGAATTAGTAATTTCGTCCTTTACAAAATCTATCTCCAAAGTTAACAAAAAACTCCCCAATGAGAAACATATTAATTATCGGCGCAGGAAGATCTGCCACAAGTTTAATCCGTTATTTGCTGGACAAAAGCGAAAAAGAAGACCTTTTTATAACCATTGGGGACATATCCATTCAATCTGCGCAGAAGTTCACCTCAAACCACCCAAACGCCCGCGGGATTATGCTCGACGTTTTTAACGATGTGCAAAGAAAGGAAGCGGTAGAAAACAGCGATTTGGTAATCTCCATGCTTCCCGCACGCTACCATATTGAAGTAGCCCGCGACTGTATTGAATTCGGAAAGCATATGGTTACGGCCTCTTACGTGAGTAAAGAAATGCAGGCGTTGAACCACAAAGCCGAATCAAAAGGACTGGTTTTTATGAATGAAATCGGTCTCGACCCCGGGGTGGACCATATGAGTGCGATGCAGGTAATAGACAGAATACGCGCCAAAGGCGGAAAAATGCTGTTGTTTGAATCGTTTTGCGGCGGGTTGATTGCCCCAGAAAGTGATGATAACCTTTGGAATTACAAATTCACTTGGAATCCGCGAAACGTAGTTTTGGCAGGCCAAGGAGGCGCTGCGGAATTTATACAGGAAGGAAAATACAAGTACATTCCCTACCACAGATTGTTCCGAAGAACAGAATTCATAAATATTGAAGAATACGGAAAGTTTGAAGTTTATGCCAACAGAAATTCATTGAAATATCAATCGGTTTACGGCATGGACAACATTCTCACTTTATACCGCGGAACCATTCGCCGTGTTGGTTTCAGCCGTGCGTGGAATATGTTTGTGCAATTGGGAATGACCGACGATAGCTACACCATTCCCGATTCCGAAACCATGAGCTATCGCGACTTTGTAAACCTATTTCTTCCCTATTCGCCTTCAGATACGGTGGAATTGAAACTTCGCCACGCCTTGAAAATAGACCAGGACGATTTAATGTGGGAAAAACTGGAAGAGCTCGATCTTTTCACCAAGGAAAAAAAGTTGGGAATTAAAGATGCTACACCCGCAATGGGGCTTCAAAAAATATTGGAGGACAAATGGACACTGGCACCGCACGATAAAGACATGATTGTGATGTACCATAAATTTGGGTACGAGCTTGAAGGCAAAAAATATCAAATAGACAGCCACATGACGCTTATCGGCGAAGACCAGACCCATACGGCAATGGCAAAAACCGTAGGACTTCCGGTAGCAATTGCTGCCCTTAAAATTTTGAATGAAGAAATAACCACGCCCGGCGTACAGCTTCCAATTGCCAAAGAGGTTTACGAACCCATCTTAAAAGAGCTGGAAGAAAACGGAATTATCTTTCACGAGAAAGAAGTGGATTATTTGGGATACAATCCAGACAACCTTCAATAAAAGTATCTTCTTTAAACACCAAACCCGCCCATAAAAATAGGCGGGTTTGTTTTTGCATTAATTTTTTTTTTTAATCGCGACTTCCCAAGAAGATAGAAATAAAATATAGCAGTGTTGCCAAGGAACCAATTGCCGCAACCACATAAGTTCTGGCTGCCCATTTCAACGCATCCTTTGCGCCAGCGTGTTCCTGTGGGGTTACCATATTATTGGTTTCCAACCAGACTAGCGCACGCTTACTGGCGTCAAATTCCACCGGCAGGGTGATGAAGGCAAAAGCCGTAGTTACCGCAAAAAGTAAAATACCGATCCCGAAAACCCAGCTGCCAATTGCCGAACCTGTGGCAAACAAAATAAGACCAGCCATAATTACAAAGTTGGAAAGTTTGCTCGAAACGCTTACCGCGGGAACGATGGTGGAGCGCAATTTCAGCCAACTGTAAGCAGTAGCGTGTTGCACGGCGTGTCCACATTCGTGGGCCGCAACCGCTGCCGCAGCAGCATTTCGCTGCATATAAACTGGCTCGCTCAAATTCACCGTTTTCTTTGATGGATCGTAATGGTCCGTCAATTGACCCGGAACCGAAATAACCTGCACATCGGTAATGCCGTTGTCGGCGAGCATTTTTTCGGCAATTTCCTTTCCGCTCATTCCATTCTGGAGGTGGATTTTGCTGTATTCCTTAAACTTGCTTTTCAATTTGTGGCTTACGTACCAACTCACCAAAAAGATTAATCCTGCAATTATATAGTATCCAAACATAGGTTTTATTGTTTAAAGTTTGTTGTTTATAGTTTTTCTCTGTGTTCTTTGTCTTTGTGGTAAAAATTTTAATAACCACAGAGACACAGAGGTCACAGAGATTTTTTTACAATATAGCAAATAGTGTGCAAATTTTTAACCCACGATATTTACGATTTTTCCGGGCACGATAATTACCTTTTTTGGCGTGCGGCCCTCTAAATATTGGGCTGTCTTTTCGTGTGCCATTACGGCAGATTCTATTTCATCTTTGCTTAAATCGAGTGGCAGCTCCAACGTAAAACGCATTTTTCCATTGAATGAAATAGGATATTCCTTGGTGCTTTCCACCAAATATTTCTCTTCAAATTTTGGAAAAGGCGCTGTGGAAATACTTTCCGAATGTCCTAATTTCTCCCAAAGTTCTTCCGCAATGTGCGGTGCATAGGGCGAAATAAGAATTGCCAACGGCTCCAAAACCTCGTGTAAATTACATTTTTGTGCCGAAAGCTCGTTCACCGCAATCATAAAAGAGGAAACCGAAGTATTGAAACTGAAATTCTCAATATCCTCCTGAACTTTTTTGATGGTTTTGTGCAAAGTTTTCAAACTTTCTTTTGAAGCAGCTTCATCGGAAACATAAAAACTTTCATTTTCACCCGAATGATACAATTTCCAAAGTTTTTTAAGGAAACCGTGTACGCCCGTAATCCCGGCGGTGTTCCACGGTTTTGCCTGTTCCAGTGGGCCGAGGAACATTTCGTACATTCTTAAAGTATCTGCGCCATATTGGTTGCAAATGTCATCGGGATTTACCACGTTGTATTTGCTTTTGGACATTTTTTCTACTTCGCGGGAAACTTTGAAAGCACCATCTTCTTCAGTTATAAATTCTGCATTTTTATATTCTTCTCGCCAATTTTTAAAAGTTTCAATGTCTAATTCATTTTTCGTCTCATTTATCAAAGCTAAATCAACGTGAAATGGAGTATAACTAAATTCAATTTCTTGGTTTTTAAAATCAGGATTTAATTCAATAAATTTCTGTAATATGATATTGTATGTTTTCGAATTAGAATCTTTATCAATGTTATGAATATGTTTTAAACTTTTATCAATAAAAGAATCAGATATAAGAATCGGAACTGAGCTTTGAAATACATAATAAGTATCGCCTTTATTATAACCTGCCGTAATTCTATTCACAAAAGCACTCTCCCCCAAAATCATCCCTTGATTTATCAGCTTCTTAAAAGGTTCGTCCACGGGCACCAAACCACGGTCGTGCATAAATTTTACCCAAAAACGGCTGTACAATAAATGGCCGGTAGCGTGTTCGCTACCCCCAATGTACAGATCCACATTTTTCCAATAGTTCAATGCTACTTTTGAGGCAAAAACCTCGTCGCGTTTTGCATCTTCCATATATCGGAAAAAGTACCAACTGCTTCCCGCCCAACCCGGCATGGTGTTCAATTCCAATGGAAAAACGGTTTTGTGGTCAATCAAATCGTTGCTTACAACTTCATTGGTTTCGGTATTCCAAGCCCAAACATCGGCACGTCCCAACGGCGGTTCGCCTTCTTCGGTGGGTAAATATTTTTCAACTGCGGGAAGTCGCAAAGGCAAACATTCCGTAGGGATAATTTGCGGCATTCCATCTTTGTAATAAATCGGGAAGGGCTCGCCCCAATAGCGTTGGCGGCTAAAAACGGCATCGCGCAAACGGTAATTTATCTTGCCTTTGCCAATCCCTTTTTCCTCCAAGGCAGCGATTATTTTATCAGTGGCTTCGGCATAGTTTAAGCCGTTGAGAAAATCACTGTTGGCAATAATCGTATTTTCCTTATCGGAATAGGCTTCCTCAGAAATATCTGCATCCTTAAAAATATTCGGAATGGGCAGATTGAAATGTTTCGCAAAATCATAATCGCGCTGGTCGCCACAGGGAACGCTCATTACCGCACCTGTGCCGTAACCCGCCAAAACATAATCGCCAATCCAAATTGGGATGGGTTCCTTTGTAAATGGATGCTCGGCATACGCGCCCGTGAACACGCCGGTAATGGATTTTACATCGGCCATTCGTTCGCGCTCGCTGCGTTTTGCGGTGGCTTCCACATACTTTCCAACTGCTTCTTTCTGTTCGGCAGTGGTGATTTTTGAAACCAAATCGTGCTCCGGCGCCAAAACCATAAAACTTACTCCGAAGATGGTGTCGGGGCGGGTTGTGAAAACTTCAATTTCGAGGGATGAGGGATGAGGGATGTGGGATGAGGTTTCGCCAACTCCTAACTCATAACTCATAACTCTAAACTTTACGCTCGCTCCTTTGCTTCTTCCAATCCAATTGATCTGCGAATCCTTCAACGGTTGCGGCCAGTCTATTTTATCAAGTCCGTCGAGCAAACGCTGGGCGTAGGCGGTGATGCGCATGCTCCATTGTTTCATCTTTTTGCGAACCACAGGATAGCCGCCGCGTTCGGAAACGCCGTTTACTATTTCGTCATTTGCCAAAACGGTTCCCAGTTGCGGGCACCAGTTTACTTCGGTTTCGGCCAAGTATGTCAATCTATATTTTAGAAGAATTTCCTGCTTTTTCATTTCAGAAAAATCCAGCCATTCCGAAGCGGTGAAATGTGCCGTCCCCTCATCGCAGACCGCATTTACGTGTACATTTCCTTCCGAAGAAAAAATAGCGCGCAGTTCTTCAATGGATCGGGCTTTGTCTGCATCTTTATCATACCAACTTTCAAAAAGCTGTATGAAAATCCACTGCGTCCATTTGTAATATTCAGGATTTGAGGTACGCACCTCGCGGCTCCAATCGAAGGAAAACCCGATCTTGTCAAGCTGTTCGCGGTAACGGGCAATATTTTCTTCAGTAGTTTTTGCGGGATGCTGCCCAGTTTGGATGGCATATTGCTCTGCCGGAAGTCCGAAAGAATCATAGCCTTGCGGATGCAGCACATTATATCCTTGGTGGCGTTTGTAGCGCGCATAAATATCACTGGCAATGTACCCGAGCGGATGCCCAACGTGCAAGCCCGCGCCGGACGGATAGGGAAACATATCCAAAACATAGTATTTCGGTTTGTCGCTTTTGTTCTCGGCCTTAAATGTCTGTTTTTCGGCCCAATGTTTTTGCCACTTTGCTTCTATCTCGTTGAAGTGATATTTGCCCATCTTCTTGTTTTTCTTTTGAAAATTATTTCCACTGGTGGAAAGAGCCGCAAATTTAAGGTTTATTGGAAGAAGTAAAACCCTATATTTTAAAAATTTGGATGCAGTAGATTTCCGGAATAAAGTACCCAAATCATCGAAAGAATTGCAGAAAGGTTGATGGCGATTCCAAAGATTTTCATTTGCTTTACCGAATAGGGTTTTTCTTTGAAGAAAACGAAAATATCCAAAATCAGCCAAAGCGAAAAAACCGCCAAAAAGCCCGACAGCACCCAATCATCAAACCAGAATTTCAAGATATACGCTTCAAATAATAATAGAAAAAGCATTAAAAGTTTCGCTTTTTTCCTTCCGATCAAAACTGCTGTTGTTTTCTTCCCGACCAACTTATCAGGTTCAATATCCATAATTTCCCCAGCGATGTGCGCTTGGAATGCGAAGAGTGAAAGATAGAGCAGAGTTTGCCACGGAAGCATTTCCAAATCATTTAAGAGTATGCTGAATAGTGCTGTGAAAACATAACCAATTTGAATTAAAATCTCGAATGGTGGGCGTTCTTTCAAACGAAAAGGTTTGTAGTTGTATATAATGTTAATAACAATCATAAACAATAAAAGAATGAAAAGTTCGCCGCCGCCAACGTAAGCGAAATATGCCAAAAAGGGCACCATTACAGAGCAGATGTGCCACGGTACGTTGGTTAGTTCTTCTTTGCTCAATTTGGCACCAAAAAGATAGTTTCCCTTTCGCGGGTTTAAGAAATCTGCTTTGCCATCAGTAAAATCATTCAATCCGTAAACCAAGAAATTCAAAGGAAAAGTAACAAAGAAGAGTCCCACCCAAAAAAGTGGTTTTTCCCAAAAGTTTGAAGCTAGTTGGAATGGAACCAAATAAATCCAAATTGTTGGAAACCAGAGTCCCGGTCGGGAAATTTTTAGGGATTTTAGCAAATTTTTTATGATAATACCAAAATTTAGGGCACCCCAAAAATAATCTTATTATAACAAATTGGAAACTTTCGGCGTTGTTTAACACAAGATGCAAAATTACTTGTATTTTTACGGCAAAATTCAGCAAACCCTATGAGTTCTTCTTTTGAAAAATATCAAAAACGCAGATTGATTTCTTCCTATTTTTCAGTGGTCATCAGTATTTCGCTGGTGCTTTTTCTACTGGGATTGTTGGGCTTGTTGGTTTTGAATTCAAAAAAAGTTGCCGATTATTTTAAGGAACAAATTGCGATCACCGTTTTTTTGAAAGACACGGCGAAGGAAGTTGAAATCACCCAATTGAAGCAAAGTTTGGCGCTGGCTGAATATACAAAGTCTGCCACTTTCGTTTCAAAGGAAGATGCCGCGAAGGAGCACCAAGAAACTTTGGGCGAAAATTTCATTGAATATCTGGGCGAAAATCCACTTCAAAATAGCATTGACGTTTACATTTTGGCAGACTACGTTACGCCGGCAAAAATGGAGGAAATAACAAACGAGCTGAAAAGCAAGGATTTTGTGGACGATGTTATTTACGACAAACCTTTGATTGCGCAACTCACCGAAAACGTGAAACGCATCAGTTTTTGGGTTTTGGTAGTCAGTGGAATTTTTACTTTTATCGCGGTGTTACTTATAAACAGTAGCATTCGATTGAGTATTTACGCAAAACGGTTTACCATAAAAACCATGCAGATGGTGGGCGCGACCAAGAAATTTATCCGCAAACCCTTTGTCTGGAAAAGTGTTCGATTAGGAATTGTGGGGGCCATTGTGGCGATGATCGGGATGGGCGTAGTGCTTTACTACCTCAATGAAAGTTTTCCACAGTTGCAATTATTGGGCGATCCGCTGCTCTTGGCGGTTTTGTTTATATTTATATTTTTAATGGGCGTTTTGATAACGTGGATAAGTACATTTATAGCTACGCAACGCTTTTTGAACCTGCGAACGGATGATTTGTATTATTGATAGTTTCTTTACAAATCACTGAAACCTGTAACTTTGAACTTGAAACCTGAAATTTTTTTAAACAATGGGAGAGAAAAAACGAAAAGAAGACTATAAGCCCGAATTTGTTTTTGAGCGAAAAAACTACAAATTCATGCTTATTGGCATCGCCTTTATCGCCTTGGGTTTTATACTAATGACGGGTGGTGGCAGCGACGACCCGAATGTTTTCAATCCTGAAATTTACAATTGGAGAAGAATACGCTTGGCTCCCGCAATGGTGCTTTTGGGCTTTGCTATTGAAGTATATGCCATTTTGTTGAAACCCGATAGCAAAGAAGAAAATTAGTGGATACTTTACAAGCCGTTGTCCTTGCCATTATTGAAGGTTTAACCGAATTTTTGCCCGTTTCTTCCACGGGACATATGATTATCGCTTCCTCCTTTTTTGGGATTGCTGGTGATGACTTTACCAAACTTTTTACCATCGTTATCCAGCTGGGAACTATTATGAGCGTTGTGGTTTTATACTTCAAACGCTTTTTTCAAACTATGGATTTTTACTACAAGCTTTTTGTAGCTTTCCTGCCAGCTGTATTTTTAGGGTTGCTTTTAAGTGATTTTATTGACAGCCTTTTGGAAAACCCAATCACTGTAGCGGTTTCGTTGATTATTGGTGGTTTTATTCTTTTAAAAGTGGACGATTGGTTTGGCGATGGCGAAGAAACTGAGATTTCTTATTTAACCGCTTTAAAAATTGGGTTCTTCCAATGTTTAGCAATGATTCCGGGCGTTTCCCGAAGTGGCGCAAGTATTGTGGGCGGTATGAGCCAAAAACTTTCGCGAACAGTGGCTGCTGAATTTTCTTTCTTTTTGGCTATTCCAACGATGCTAGGCGCAACGGTAAAGAAAAGCTATGATTATTACGAAGCAGGTTTTCAACTTTCTTCGGAACAAGTAAATCTTTTGATTATTGGAAATGCTGTCGGTTTTATTGTCGCTTTGATTGCTATAAAATCCTTCATCAATTATTTGAGCAAGCACGGGTTTAAAATATTTGGCTATTATAGAATTCTCGCCGGAATCGCCGTTTTATTGATTCATTTCTTTATTCAAGAACTTACCGTAATTTGATGACTGCGGAAGATTACAAAGAAGGCCAAGTAATTTTGATAGACAAACCTTT
>MDSW01099689.1_pt1 | contig 25691 bp, 23 predicted proteins | sample 811171 | NCBI WGS metagenome assembly MDSW01 (sample SAMN05326641, study PRJNA326480) | marine metagenome | isolation source: seawater | place: Atlantic Ocean: North West | collected 2012 | reverse complement strand
TTAGCTGAAGATGAAGTTATTAAATCAGCTATGCCTGATGAAATGTATAAAGTATTTCACTGGTATAAAAATGATGAATGGGAGAAGTTTTTAGGTGCGACGACTCAGTGGGATCTTGATACTTATTTAGATTGTCTTCCATAATATAATAAGTAAAAGGAAAAATATGTGCGGAATAGCTGGACTAATTCATAGAGGCAAATCATCGAATGTAGGTGATGAACTTCAAAGTATGTTGCAGGCATTAAAACATCGGGGACCAGATTCAACTGGTTACGCTCTTTATGTTCAAAATGATGGCCAAAATTTTATAATGAGATTTAAAGTAGGAGAAAATGTTGGTGAAGGAAGTTCATCAGTCAATGAAGATGTGAGTGTTTATGATGAAAGAAAAAAACTAGTAGATCAAAACCTTTTAGAATTAGGAGCATCAATAGTTAAAGAAGAGAAACTAACTCCATATTCTTACAGATATGAAATCAAATATGATAAAGATTTAATGGATTTTTCAAAAAAAATTGAAAGTGTAGATATGGTTGAGATACTATCTATTGGAAAATCTCTAGAATTAATTAAAGATCTTGGTGATGCTAAAACAGTTTGTGATAGGTACAATCTTAATAAACTTCAAGGTACTCATGGTATAGGACACGCTAGAATGGCAACCGAGTCAGGAGTAGATATTAAATCTGCTCACCCTTTCTGGGGATATCCATTTGCAGATGTATCTGTGGTTCATAACGGACAACTCACAAATTATTGGAACAATAGAAGAGCTCTTGAAAATAAAGGAATGCGTTTTATGTCTGAGTGTGATTCAGAATTGATTGCAGTTTTTCTTGCTGAAAAAATGAGAAACGGTGCAACCTTAGAAGAAGGCATGAAAGATTCTTTAAGTGGCCTTGATGGAGTATTTACTTATTTTGTTGCAACAAAAGATTCCTTGGGTATGGCAAAAGATACAATGGCAGCAAAACCATTGGTTTTATATGAGTCAGATAGCTTAGTAGCAATGGGATCAGAGGAAATAGCTATTAGATCAATATTGCCTCAAGAAATAGATACATATGACCCTTTTGATGGAGAGGTGAAAGTATGGCAAATTTAAAAACTTCAGAAAAAAAAACAAAAGCCCAATCAATGGGTATGCACACTGAAGTTTTAACAGGAAAAACTCAACAAAAATTTTTTAATCCTGACGAAGCTGAAAATTTTTTTTATTGGGGAACTTATGATGTAGACTTCAATAAAAGAACTGATCTTGATGTTAAGGATATGGACTGCAAAGAAGCAAATAAAAAAATTGATGAGTTAATGAGTCAAGGATTTGGAACAATAGTGATAAAAAATCCTCAAGGTAAACATAGTTTAGGAGTCGGAATATTAAATAAACTTAATTTAATCTTTGAAGGAAGTTTAGGTTATTTTGGTATTGGTTCAATTGATGGGCCGATGGTAAGAGTTAACGGCCGAGTTGGTTGGTCTTGCGCTGAGAATATGATGGCGGGTAAAGTTGTAATAGAAAAAAATGCAGGTTCTTGTTTTGGAGCAGCTATCAGAGGTGGTGATTTAGTTTGCAAAGGAAGTGTTGGTGCTAGAACTGGAATTGATCAAAAAGGTGGAACAATAATTGTTGGGGGTGATGCTGGGGCTTTTACAGGATTTATGATGCAAAGAGGACGAATAGTTATTTTAGGAGATGTAGGAATTAATCTTGGGGACTCAATGTACGATGGAACAATATATGTTGGTGGTTCTATTGGCTCTTTCGGAAGTGATGCGGTTGAATCTCCTATGACAAAAAATGACATAGATTGGTTAAATAGAAAACTTAAAGTGGCAGAAATCGGAGATAATTTCGATGTATCTAAAATGACAAAAATAGTTGCTGGTAAAAAACTTTGGAACTACGATGCACTAGAACCAACTGAAAAAAAAGGAGCTATATAATGGGAAAGAAAAAAAAAGTTAACAATGGTCATTCTAATGGGAATGGCAAAAGTGAATTTTCGAAAAGGAATAAAAGTTTATTAGGTTATAACTCTATTTTTACACCTGAAGTTATAGATGATATTCATATAAAGGCACAGTTGGGAAGATATAGAATGCGTGGAATGGCATTAATGAAAAAAATTCCAACTTTTGATGACTTGGTATTTTTACCAGGAACATTAACAAGATTTGTAATTGAAGGCTACAGAGAAAAATGTGAAACGAAAACTGTAATCGGTCCTAGATGTGAAAACCCAATAGAATTAGATATACCCGTTTATATTACAGGTATGAGTTTTGGTGCACTTTCTTACGAAGCAAAAACTGCATTAGCTAGGGGTGCTACAATGGCTGGCAGCGCAACATGCTCAGGGGAAGGTGGAATGATACCAGATGAGAGAAGATACTCAGAAAAATGGTACTATCAGTGTATTCAGTCAAGATATGGTTTTAATCCTCATCATGCTCAACTTGCTGATGGAATTGAAGTTTTCATCGGACAAGGACAAAAAGTTGGAATGGGAGGTCACTTGATGGGTCAGAAAGTTACCGATCAAGTAGCTGAAATGAGATCATTACCAGCGGGAATAGATCAGAGATCGCCTGCTAGACATCCTGACTGGTTAGGTCCAGACGACTTAGCTTTAAAAGTTCAAGAATTAAGAGAATTAACAAAAAATAAAGTCCCAATACAATTAAAACTTGGAGCCGCAAAAGTTTATGATGATGTTCGTATGGCTGCTAAATGTGATCCAGACTCTATCTATTTAGATGGTATGGAAGGATCTACTGGAGCAGGGCCACATATAGCTGCAGCAAATACAGGTATTCCTGGTATAGCAGCAATTAGAGAAGCAAGGAGAGCTTTGGATGATGTAGGACAGACAGGAAAAGTTACTCTTATATATGCTGGAGGAGTTAGAGATGGAGCTGATATGGCAAAAGCTTTAGCATTGGGTGCTGATGCAATTGCAATAGGCACTGGAGCCATGATTGCACTAAATTGTAATAAAGAAATTCCAGAGTCTAACTTCGAAAAAGAAATGGGAGTTCCTGCTGGTCATTGTTATCATTGTCATACCGGTCGTTGTCCGGTTGGCGTTGCAACACAAGATCCAAAATTAAGAAAAAGATTGAATCCAGACGATGCTGCCTTGAGAGTTTATAATTATCTACATACAATGACTTTAGAAGCTCAATTATTGGCTAGAGCTTGTGGTAAAACTAATATTCATTCGCTAGAGCCAGAAGATATGGCAGCCTTAACAATGGAAGCTTCTGCTTTAGCAAAAGTTCCATTATCTGGAACAAATCATACTGTTGGTGTTGACGACTTCCACAAAATTTAAAATGAGAAAAAAAAATAAAAATAAAAAAAAGAATAAAGATAGCAAAGGTCAACTTGGTAAAAAAAAGGAGACAGCTAGAGAAAAAATGATTGGTCAAACAATTGGTTATAGATATGATGTAAATCTATTACCAGACTATTCAAGATTAACTCCTTTTTTAAAAAAATACATTGAAGCAATGGGCTGGGATGATCTTAATTGGCTTGAAGATGTTCATATGGGATATGAGGAAAATCGACCTGCAGTTTTTGATAGAAACGCGAATGGTTGGGTCACAATCCCAAAAAAAATAAAATTACCAAATAATCAACAAGATAGGGATATGATTGCAAGAGAACTACTTGTTAAATTTCAAATGTCGCCAAACCATCCTTTAGTTGATCTCAAAAAAGCTTATAGAAAATTTTAAGAATCGTACAAAAGATTTATCTAGTCCAGGTTGTTAATAATTTATATTCGGCATTTAATCTGGTTTATTTAATATTGTACAAACTTCTACATAAAATATTATTTAATAAGTTTGTTTAAACAAATAGAGATGGAGGTTAAATGACTGACGAACTATCAGCTCTAACCACCATATTTACAGAGTTTTACTACTGGATAACAGTAGTTCTTATGTTTTTAATACATGTAGGATTCTGTATGTATGAAGTTGGAGCTTCTCGTTATAAACATCACCAACATACTTTAATGAAAAATACAATGCTGATACCACTGGTAACAGTAACTTGGTTTTTATTTGGTTGGTGGATTTATTGGGCTTTCCCAACTGGGCCAGGTATAGCACCATCAATTATGAATGAAAGTGCGGCTTTAATAACAGATGACTCTGCATTCAGTGCATCTTGGTATGTACCAACAAGCGATTTGATGGCTGTGAACTTAGGCGATCATATCAGTGGAGTTTTTTGGGCAGCATTTTTATTATTTTCATGGACAGCTGCGTCTATTGTTTCAGGTGCTATTATCGAAAGAATTACAACTTTCGCTTTTGGTATCTTGGCAATTGCTATTGGATCTGTCTTTTGGACAATCGATGCTGCTTGGGGATGGCACTTTGACGGATGGATGCTTAAAATACTTGGATACCACGATGCTTATGCCTCAGGAGTAATTCATGCAGTGGCTGGAGGGTTTGCTTTAGGTGTCTTAGTTGTTTTAGGACCAAGAATAGGTAAATTTTCATCAAGCGGAGAACCAAGAAACATAGGACCAAGAAACCCGTGGTTAGTAACAATAGGACTGTTTCTAATTTATACAGGTTTCTGGGGATTTTATGCGGCTTGCAATATTCCAATTTTTGATCTTGGACCTGAATATGGCATGGAAGGTGTAACTTACTTTACTGCAACAAACATTTATGTGACACCAACAACATTAAGCGGTATTACTTTTAACTTCTTAATGTCGTTATCTGGAGGACTATTAGCCGGGTATGTGATTTCTAAAGGAGATCCTTTCTGGACTTATTCTTCTGGGCTAGCAGGTATCATATGTGCTTCTGCAGGAAATGATTTATATCATCCGATACAATCAATGATAATAGGAATGATCGGTGTTGTTGTGGCTTACAAAATGCATTACTGGGTTGAGCGTAAATTCAAAATAGATGATGCAGTTGGAGCTGTAGCAGTACATGGTTATGCAGGGTTTGCAGGTTTAATTATCTGTGGATTTGTTTTAAATGGATATCCATCTTCTGGGTATAGTGTTGGAGCAATGTGGGATGGTACTACATATGCATCAATAAACCCTTTAGGTATGTTCATTGGAGCAATAATAATGTTCTTTGTTTTAGGAATGTTACCAGGCTGGATTTTAGCTAAATTACTAAATGGAATGGGTAAACTTAGAATTCCAAGAGAGGTAGAATTAGCTGGTCTTGACTATGAAATAATGGAGGCGGCGAAAGATGATGAAAAGTCTGTCGCTTCAGCCGGTAGGTGAAGGGAGGTTTAAATGGCAACAGTAAATAATTGGATAGATCATTTAAATAAACCTGCAGAGGAAGTTGCAGGAGCAATTTATCCAGGAGTTGGAACAGAGGGTATTCTAGTAATTATAGGATTTGTACTCTGGATCGGTTGGCATGTGATTTCTTCAAAGCAAGAAAGTGAGAAACTTGAAAAACTTGCAAGAAGAAGACCCGGTGCTAATGACTGGAAAAATAATGTTACCGATGGGTAATGATTAAAATTTAGGGCGCATAATTAATGCGCCCTTTATAAATAATGGATAATCAAAATAAAGAAAATAGAACTCCTTCAAAGATGTCAAGGCTTGCCTGGCCAAAAGCAAAGTATGGGCCTATGTTAGCTGTAGTTATTATAATCTTTGTAATATTTTTTTATTATAAAGATTTCTTTTTATCTTTTTTTAAATAAATATATGTTAAGATATTAAATGCCAAGAGATCTTTCAAAATTAGCAAAACAAAAAAAAATAAAATATTTTTTAATTAGTTTTGTAGATCTATTTGGAGTTTTAAGATCAAAATTAGTCCCAACACAAGCTATATCAGATATGCAAAAAAATGGTGCTGGTTTTGCTGGTTTTGCAACCTGGTTGGATATGACGCCGGCAGATACAGATATGTTTGCAATCCCTGACTCAAACAGTTTAATTCAGCTACCTTGGAATAAAGAGGTTGGTTGGCTTGCATCTGATTTATGGATGAGAGGGAAACAAGTAAATGCTTCGCCAAGGGTAATACTAAAAAATCAGATAGAAAAACTTAAAAAAATGAACTTAGAGATGAAATCTGGTGTTGAGTGCGAATATTTTTTAATTTCTCCAGACGGCAGTGGAATTGCTGACGAAAGAGATATTCAGTCTAAGCCTTGCTATGACCAATCAGCCTTAATGAGAAGGTATGAATTAATTAAAGAAATATGTGATTGCATGATTGAATTGGGTTGGAAACCTTATCAAAACGATCATGAGGACGCTAATGGTCAATTTGAAATGAATTGGGATTATGATGATAGTTTAATAACTGCAGACAGACATGTTTTTTTTAAATTTATGGTAAAAAGTTTAGCTGAAAAACATGGATTAAGAGCAACATTTATGCCTAAACCTTTTGAAAACCTTACAGGAAACGGTTGCCATGCACATATCTCATTATGGAATCAAAATAAAAATAAATTTTTAGATAATGGTGACAGATATGGTTTAAGCAAATTAGCATATAATTTTTTAGGAGGTATAATGAAGCATACAAGATCTCTGTCAGCTTTCTTTAACCCAACTTTAAATAGTTATAGAAGAATAAACGCACCTCCAACCAAATCAGGTGCTTCTTGGTCACCAAGTAGTATTTCATATTCTGGCAATAACAGAACTCATATGATTAGAATTCCAGATCCAGGAAGATTTGAGCTTAGATTAATGGATGGTTCGTCAAATCCTTACTTATTACAAGCAGGAATAATCGCAGCAGGATTATATGGAATAAAAAATAAATTGGATCCAGGAGAAGCCTTAACATGTAATATGTATAACGATTATAAAAATTATCCAAATTTAGAAAAACTTCCAGATGAATTAGAGGAAGCAATAGATGAATTAAATAATAGTAAAGAGATGAGAGAAGCGTTCGGAGATGATGTTATTAATAGTTATATAAAATTAAAGAATCAAGAATTAGATAATTTTAGTTTAGAAGAAAACTTTAATAAAGATAGATCTATAACAGAATGGGAAAAGAAAAATACTTTAGACTGTTAATAAATGTCAAACATGTCCAAAGATATTAGATGGAAATATTCTAACTTCATAGAAAATAAAAACTATGAATTTAATAAAGAAAAAATCTTAAATATATTATCTAAAAAAAATATAGATGAAGCATATAATATAATTTCTGGATGGGAAGATTACAAACCTACACCACTCTTATTGCTTAATAAACTCTCTAAAGAGTTAAATATAAATAAAATCTTTTATAAAGATGAATCAAAAAGATTTAATTTAAAATCATTTAAGGCATTAGGAGGTGCATATGCGGTTGAAACAGTCTCTAAAAATAATAAAGATATAGTTATATCTACTGCAACTGCTGGAAATCATGGAAGATCTGTTGCATGGGGATCAAAAAAGTTAGGACTTAAATGTAAAATTTTTATAAGTCAGCATGTAAGTGAAAATAGAGCAGAAGTAATGAGAAGCTTTGGTGCAGATGTAATAAGAGTAAACGGAAGTTATGAAGATTCATTAAATGAGTGCATCAATCAATCAAAAATTAATAATTGGAAAATTGTTCAGGATGTTGCTTGGAAAGATTATGAATTAGTTCCTAAATTAACAATGGCTGGATATTCAGTAATGATGAAAGAGATAAATGATCAGATTAAAGATCAAAAAATTTCACATATAATATTACAGGCAGGAGTTGGGGGAATGGCGGCTGCAATGATTGCGGGTATTGCTAGATATCTTAATCACATTCCAGAAATAATCTTGGTTGAGCCAGAGAGTGCTGCTTGTGTATTAGAAAGTATAAAAAGTGGAAAAATAAAAAAAATTGAAATTAAAAAAGAAAGTATAATGGGAGGAATGTCATGTGGTGAACCATCGTTAGTGCCCTGGCAAATATTAAAAAATTCTACAAAATATTGCGTATCTGTATCTGATCAAAGGGTTTCAAAAACTGTTAAATATCTTGCAAATTTTATCTTCAGTGATGACAAAATTGTAGGTGGTGAATGCTCAACACCTGGAATAATAAGCTTAATCGGTTTAAATAATGACAAAAATATAAGAGATAAAATAAGTCTTAATAAAAATTCTAATGTATTAATTTTTGGTTGTGAAGGTGACGCAGATGAAGATTTGTATCAGGAATTATTGAAAAAAATTGATTAATATATTTTCACATGAAAAAAAAAGGAATTGTTTGGATAAGAGAGGACCTCAGAATAAAAGATAATCCAGCACTTTCTTTTGCAACATTAAATCATGAAATTGTAAGTGCTTTATTTATATATAACCCTAAATTATTTGACGATAGAAGAGAGGCTCAAAAATGGTGGCTTTGTAGATCGTTAGAAAGTTTTAAAGCAGAGCTCTTAAATTATAATATCAATCTAGAAATTTTAATAGGTGACGAGATTGAGATATTTAAAAAATTTAAGGTTAGTCAGGAAATTTGTGTTTATTCTAATAAGGTTTATGAACCATCTCAGAAAGATTTAGAAAAAAAAATTGGTGAACATTTTAAAAAAGAAGATATCTATTTTAAATTTTTTAAAGGAAATATTTTAATAGAATACCATGAGGTTAAAAAAGATGATGGGACGCCTTTCAAAGTATTTACTCCATTTTGGAAAAATGCAGAACAAAGATATTTGGATAAAGTTCCACTTAAACCTACTATATTAAAAAAAACAAAAAAATTAGAACTTATTTTTAAGAATTCAATTAATCCAAAAAAAATATTGCCTAAGAAAAATTGGTACAAAAAATTTGAAAAATATTGGAGTCCAACAGAAACAGAGGCATTAAAAATTACAAAAGAATTTATTAAAAAAAAAAATAGAAAGATATGGCGACACTAGAGATTTTCCAAATATAGAAGGAACTTCAAAAATTTCTCCATTTTTAAAACATGGCCAAATTTCTGTTGAAACAATTTGGAGATCGTGTAGTGAAATAAAAAATAAAGGCAAAGGTTATAGAAAATATATAAATGAATTAGGATGGAGAGAATTTTCTCATAGTCTTATAAATAATTTTCCAGAAATGTTAAAAGGAAATCTTAGAAAAGAATTTGATTACTTTCCTTGGATTAAAAATAATAAATATTTATTGGCTTGGAAGAATGGTATGACAGGTTACCCAATAGTAGATGCGGGAATGAGAGAATTGTATGAAACAGGCTGGATGCATAATAGATTGAGAATGATAGTTGCTTCTTTTTTAATAAAACATTTAAGAATTCATTGGAAAGAAGGTGAAAAATATTTTAGAAATTGTTTAGTTGACTTTAATGAGGCAAACAATGTTGCTCAATGGCAATGGGTAGCTGGTAGTGGAGCAGATGCCGCTCCTTACTTTAGAATTTTTAATCCTATTCTACAGGGAGAAAAATTTGATAAGGATGGAAAATATACAACTAAATGGGTACCAGAACTTAAAAATTTTCCAATTGAATTTTTACATAGACCATGGGAACTTGAAAAAAAGTATCAACAAAGTTTAAATATAATAATTGGTAAAAATTATCCTTTTCCAATAGTAAAACATGAAAATGCACGAGCTGAAGCACTTAAAGCTTTTCAATCTTTAAAAAAATAATTTTTTTTCACTTAATTTTAGTTTTAAAATCTATGCCATATTCTGATCTAGGGCCTTTTCTTAATCCAAAAGGTCCTGGAATAAATAATGTCATTGGTCTTGTTCCTTTTTTTAAATCAACTCTATGATAATCATTCGCTGACCTAAAACCAATATATCCTGGAGATCTCCAATATTTTCCTGATTTTAATGTTTCCCAATATCCTGCTTTTAAAATTATAGTCATAAATGGACATAAATGATTATGCACACCATCTCCATGATCATTATCTAACATTTCATGAATAATTATATTGAATGGAAACCATTTAGGTCTTTTTCTAAATAATACATAATATCTATTCATCCAAGGTTTTGCATCTTTGTATTTTGGATGAGAAGGACCTCTATCTAAGACAGTTTTTTTTCTTCCTATTTTTTTAAGAAATTTTAAAAACATTAATTAAGCTTTAATATTGCATTATCTTTTATAATAAACATTTCATTATTAAAAATATATGGCCTAGAAATTTTTTCGTTATCAATTTTAACAATTTCTAAAGACTTTCCATTTTGAACATTTATTACAACTATTATTCCATTATCATAGCTAGCATATATATTTTCTTTTCCTATTATAAAGCCTACTGGTTTAATATCTTTTTTCTTATATTTTTTTATTTTATCTGTAACATTTGTCATTCTAACTATATTTCCATTTCTTCCATCAATTACTGCAAGGTAGCCCTCTATGGTGATTGTAAAAACTAAACCATCAATAAAACTAGGTCTTAAGTTAGAATTTAAATTTTGTTTCCATAATATTACACCTGTTTTTTTATTTAATGCATAAAATTGATTTTTATTATTTGAAAAATAAATAATATTTTTTTCAACTATTAAATCTGAGTTCTTTAGTGTAAAAGAACTTTCATAGATCGCTGTACTTTGTGTTGGTGTTTGCCATAATAATTTGCCAGTATCAATATTTACTGAGCTGACATCACCCAATGTATTTAAAAATATAACTTTATTTTCACTTATCACCAAAGATAGTTTTTGTTGAGATTTAATAAATGATTTTTCTGTTTTGAAATTCCATAATTCTTTTCCATTCTCTATTGAGAAACATCTTAGTACATTATCTGAATCTATTACAAAGAATTTATCTTTATAAATTTTTACTTGTGAGTTGAATGGAGATGAATTTCTTTTTGACCAAATCGTTTCACCATTGCTTAAATTTATTGCATGATATCTAGCAACATTATCAGCTACTATTAGTATTTTTTTATTAGCAGCAAAATACAGAATTGGATTATTTTTTTTTTCACTTTTTTTATAGATATTTTTTTTCCAAATTATTTTTGAAGATTGATCAAAGTTTAGAATTGTTCCTTTATCATCAAAAAAAATGATGTTATTTAAATCTGAGATTAGCAATTCAGGTTGAAAAAAATCAAATTGACTAATTTTTTTAAATTTATATTTAGATACTTTTTTTAATTTACCATCGAAACTTATTAAACCATTGTTATTTGTTAAATTATTTATAAAACTATTTTCTTTATAGTTTTCCTTAAGATTTATTTTTAATTCAGTATTAAATTCTTTGTCATAAACTTCTTTTTCATCAAATATTTTTTCTACTACTTTTTGATTTTTTATTTTTTTAGGTTTGCTCCAAATTCCTGACTTTGTATCTACTGAACAATTTGAAAGAAATAAAGTAATTATTAGAAGATAAAATATTTTATTCACTTAAGTCTCGAGTTAGTCTTTTTTGAGCCTCTATCTTTATATTTTCATTGCTATTTTTATCACTCAATATTTGTCTAAAAAACTCTTTAGCTTTTAGATCTTGTTTTTTATCATAAAAATATTCACCCATTAAATACAATGCATGAGATTTCCATATACTTTCGGAGTTCATGATTGGTTTCAAGATATTTATAAGATTATTTTCTGTTTCAAAGTCAGAATTAAATAATGCTTTTTTGTAAATAACTAAGTTTTTAACTTCTTTATTTAAATTTATTTCATTTATTAAAATATCAAAATAATCATTAATCTCATCATTTGAGTATGAAATTTGGTTATCTATAATAAAATATAAAGAAAGAGGCGAGTAAGTAGGATCTTTTTTAAAAATTATATCAATCAAATCTTTTTTGGTATTTTCATCTGTTTTTGAATCAAAATTCAAAATTATTTGATTATATTTATCTGCTAACGCAGTCTTTTTATTTTTTTTTAATTCTTGATATCCAAAATAACCAAAAACTAATAAAATAATAATTATAAATGAACCAATTAAAGATTTTTTATTATTAATAAAAAAATTTTTAATTTTTTCATTTCTAGTATTCTTATTTATAACTGATATTTCCTCATCCATATTAGATCATATTCCTTAAAACATATTGTAGTATTCCACCATTCTTATAATACTCCATTTCATTATTGGTATCTATTCTACAAAGCATTTTAATTTTTTTAATATCTCCTGTTACATATTTTATTTCAATATCAACTTTTTCTGTAGGTTTTATTCCTTTTTCCAAATTTAGAACACTTATTAACTCAGATCCTGTTATATTTAGTTTTTTTCTATCCATACCCTCTGTAAATTGCAAAGGCAAAACTCCCATACCAATTAAATTAGACCTGTGAATTCGTTCAAAACTCTCAGCGATCACAAGTTTTATACCCAATAATTTTGTACCTTTTGCGGCCCAGTCTCTTGAGGAACCAGTTCCATACTCTTTTCCTCCTATTACAACTAAATCTGTTCCTCTTCTTTTATATTCTACTACAGCATCATAAACTGGCATAACTTTTCCTTCAGGAAATAACTTTGTAAATCCTCCCTCTGTATCTGGTGCTATCTCATTTTTTATTCTTATATTTGCAAAGGTTCCTCTCATCATAACTTCATGGTTTCCTCTCCTTGATCCATAAGAATTATAATCTTTTGGTAGAATTTGATGTTTCATAAAGTACTCGCCAGTTGGACTATCTTTTTGTATAGACCCTGCGGGTGAAATATGATCTGTTGTAACCATATCTCCTAAAATTAATAATGGTCTTGCATCTTTTATTTTTTTAAATCCTTCTGGCTCATCTGGTAGATTATCAAAAAAAGGTGGTTTTTTTACATATGTTGACTCTTGATCCCAATTATAAATACTGCTTTTTTTAGTTTTTATTTTTTGCCATTGGATTGGTCCCTCAGAGACATTTGAATATCTTTTAACAAACATTTCTGCATTTAATGCCTCTCTAAGAGTTTCTTCTATTTCTTTATTTGAAGGCCAAATATCTTTTAAAAAAATATTTTTTTTATTTTTATCTTTTCCTAAAGGATCTTTATATAAATCCACTTCCATATGACCAGCTAATGCATAAGCAACTACAAGTGGAGGTGAAGCAAGATAGTTCGCTCTTACATGTGGGGAAATACGACCTTCAAAATTTCTATTACCGGATAAAACAGATACAGCATAAATATCCTCTTTTTCAATTGCTTCAACAATATTCTCAGGTAAAGGTCCAGAATTTCCAATGCATGTTGTACATCCATACCCAACTAGATGAAATCCTAATTCATCTAAATATTTATTGAGGCCAGATTTTTCCAAATAATCAGTTACAACCTGAGATCCTGGTGCTAGTGAAGTTTTTACCCAAGGTTTTGTTTTTAAACCAAGTTCGACTGCTTTTTTTGCTAGCAAGCCAGCACCAATTAGAACACTAGGGTTAGATGTATTTGTACAAGATGTTATAGCTGCAATTAATATAGAACCATCTTTAATTTTAAAATCAGTTCCTTTAACTTTTGAAATAAGTTTTTGTTTTCTTGATGTTGTTTTTTCAAATACTTTTTTAAATCCTGATGATGCTTCATTTAACAATACTTTATCTTGAGGTCTTTTTGGACCTGATATTGTTGGAACGAGTGTTAACATGTCTAATGAAACTGTATCAGTAAATTCAATATTGTTACTTGCCCATAATCCCTGCGCTTTAGCATATTTTTCTACGGTATTAACAGTATGTTCATCTCTTCCAGAAAACCTTAAATATTTTAAAGTCTCATCATCAATAGGAAAGAAGCCACAGGTAGCGCCATACTCTGGTGCCATATTTGCGATAGTTGCTCTATCAGCAAGAGTTAGATTTTTTAAACCATCACCATAAAATTCAACAAATTTTCCTACAACTCCTTTATCTCTTAATATTTTTACAACTGTTAAAACTAAATCTGTAGCTGTAGTACCTTCAGGCATTTTATTTTTTAACTCAAAACCTATTACTTCTGGAATTAACATTGATATTGGTTGCCCAAGCATACCTGCTTCAGCCTCTATTCCACCAACACCCCAACCGAGTACGGATAAACCATTAACCATTGTTGTATGACTATCAGTTCCAACTAAAGTATCCGGAAATAAATATTCATCTTCTTTATATTTTTCTGACCAAACTACTTTTGATAGATATTCTAAATTAACTTGATGACAAATGCCGGTGCCTGGAGGGACTATACGAAAATTATTAAATGCTTGCTGTCCCCATTTTAAAAAAGAATATCTCTCACTATTTCTTTTAAATTCTATATCTACATTTTTTTCAAATGAATCTGGTTTCGCTGATTGGTCTACTTGAACTGAATGATCAATAACTAGGTCAACTGATGAAAGAGGATTAATTGTATTTGGGTCTTTATTTTTTTCTTGTACTGCCTCACGCATTGCTGCTAGATCTGCAACAGCTGGTATTCCTGTATAATCTTGTAACAATACTCTTGCGGGTCTATATGCAATTTCAGTACTAGATTTTTTTTTCACAATCCATTTTTTTATTGCTTCAATTTGATCCTTGGTTACAGTCAGTCCATCCTCATATCTAAGTAAATTTTCTAGAAGAACTTTTAATGATTTTGGCAATTTTGAAATATCTTTTAATCCATTTTTTTCTGCTTGAATTAAAGAAAAATATTTATAATTTTTTCCTTCAATATTAATAGAATTTAGTGCTTTATAAGAATTTTTATTTCCTGGTTTCATAAATTTATATTTTATAGTTTATTTCGGCTAAATTATGTATCAAAATTATAGATAAAATGTTGCAATACAAGCCAATAAAAGAAACGACATAACATAATTAAATACCTTAATAAATTTCTCATTTGTCGCAAATCTTCTAAAAAATTTACCTACTAAAGTCCAGAAAGTTATACTTATTAATGCGCATACAAAAGAAACTAGAATAACCCAAAATGAATAATTAATAAAATTATTTCCACTTTCCACATAGGTAGAAACAATTATAACTGCTACAATAACTCCTTTAGGATTTAAAAACTGGAAAAAAAAAAGTTTCTATGAATTTGACTGGATTTTCTTTTTTATTCTCCTTTATATTTTTAGAGAAAGCTATTTTATATGCTAAATAAACTAAAAAAATAGATCCAGAAATTTTTAATATTTCTTGAATCAATGGATAAAGTTTAAATATATTAATTAGTCCAAAATTTAATACACATACAACTGAAGTAAATCCAAATATCACTCCTAGCATATGTGGAAAAGTTTTAATCACTCCAAAATTAAAACCAGAATAAGACGCTACAATATTATTAGGACCTGGAGAACAACTTGTTCCAAGCATAAATAAAGATAAAGACAGAAGCTCAGGATGCATAGAATTAAGCGATTGGTAAACCGTTTTCTGCTTTTTGAGATGGGTGAAGCAAAGTTACCCTTCCCTCTTCATCAATAGATCCTAAAATTAAAACTTGGGAATTAATACCTGCTATATTTTTTTCTGGAAAATTACAAATACCAATAACTTGTTTTCCCAATAAATTCTCATCGTTATAGTAATGTGTTATTTGTGCTGATGATTGTTTTATTCCAATTTCTTTACCAAAGTCAACCTCAATAACTAATGATGGTTTTCTTGCTTTTTCATTTTTTTTAACTGAAATAACTGTGCCAAGTCTAATATCAACTTTATCAAATATATCGTAGGTTATTTGTTCTTTCATACTTTTAATATATAATAAATTATATTTATGAGTACAGAAAATAATAATGATTTAGCTTATGAAAATTCAATAAAAATTTTATTTGATTTAATATCTTTTAAAACAATATCAGGAGAGGATAATAATCAACTTATTGACTATTGTGATAAAATTTTAAAAAATAATGGAGCAACATCATTTAAAACCTTTGATAAAGATAAAAAAAGAGTAAACCTTTTTGCAACTTTAAAAGCAAAAAGAAGCAATGGCAAATTGCCTATTATATTGTCAGGCCATACAGATGTAGTTCCTGTTTCAAAAGGTTGGTCAACCGATCCTTTCAAAGCAGTTATTAAAAAAGATAAACTCTATGGTAGAGGATCATGCGATATGAAAGGTTTCATAGCTTGTACTCTTGCATATGTAAAAATTTTCTCGAATTCAAATCTAGAAAGAGATATTCATTTTTCTTACACTTTTGATGAAGAGACTGCCTGCATTGGAGCTCCTATTTTAATTGAGGAACTAAAGAAAAGAAAAATCAATAAGGGAATATGTATTGTGGGTGAACCTACAAATATGAAAATTATAGACTCACATAAAGGTTGCTATGAATATACAACTTATTTTGAAGGCCTAGCTGGACATAGTTCGACGCCTCATAAAGGAGTTAGTGCTGTAGAATATGCAGCCAGGTATGTGAATAAATTGATTGAATTAAGAGCAAAGCTTAAAGAAAGAACCCCAAAAGAATCAATTTTTGATCCACCACACTCTACACTCCAAGTTGGTGGAATTTTTGGAGGCATAGCACATAATGTTATAGCAGATAAGTGTCATGTGAATTGGGAAACTCGACCAGTTGTAAAAGAAGATGGTATTTTTATAAATAAAGAATTAGATAAATATGTAAACGAAGAACTTTTACCTGAAATGAAAAAAGTTTATCCTAATGCCTCTGTAATCAAAAAAATTATAGGAGAGATTACAGGATTTGACAGAGTTACAAAATCTGAAGCTTGTGAGTTTGTCTCAAGCATAACAGGAGATAATTCTAGAGAAGTGGTATCATTTGGAACAGAAGCTGGATTATTTCAAGAAATAGGCATTAGTACTGCAGTATGTGGTCCAGGCTCAATAGAACAAGCTCACAAAATAGATGAATTTATAAAGTTAGATGAATTAAAAAAATGTTTGAAATTTCTTGAGGGAGTTAAAAATAAATCAATTAGAAACTAAAATTAGTTCCAACCACCTACAGATTTAACCTCTAAAAATTCTATAAGTCCTTCTTTACCAGCCTCTCTACCAATTCCAGAATGTTTATAACCTCCAAAAGGAGCATCAACAGCTATACCTGCTCCATTAACATCTACCATTCCTGATCTCAATTTCCGTGCAACTCTTTTAACCTTTTCAGGATCTTGGGTCTGAATATAATTTGTTAAACCATAAGGAGTATCGTTTGCAATTTCAATTGCTTCCTCTTCATTTTTAAATGATATAACAGAAAGCACAGGTCCAAAAATTTCTGTTTTAGCTATTTCCATTTTATTATTAACATCCGCAAAAACAGTAGGTTTTACATAATATCCATTTTTTAATCCTTTCGGTTTTCCTATTCCACCAGCTACAAGTTTTGCACCTTCATCTATTCCTTTTTGGATAAGATTTTGAATTTTATTAAATTGTATCTCTGAAATAACAGGTCCAATATGGTCTCCTTCTTTTGTGGGTTCGTCAACTTTAAAATCTGTTGCATATTTTTTTAATCTTTCTACTGCTTCATTATACATAGATTTTTCTACTAACATTCTGGTTGGGGCATTGCATGATTGACCCGAATTTCTAAAACATCTTAGTGCTCCCCTCTCTATTGCCTCTTTATCTGCATCTTTAAATACAATATTAGCTCCTTTGCCACCTAATTCTAAACTTACACGCTTGAAGTCTTTGGCAGCATTTTGGGATATTAATAAACCAGCTCTGGTTGAACCGGTAAAAGAAATCATATTTACATCTGGATGGCTTGTTAAAGCATCACCAGTGGTTGCGCCATCACCATTTACAAGATTAAATACTCCTTTTGGGAACTTAGCTTCATGAATTAGCTCTGCTAGCACCATAGCGGAGAGAGGGGCTAGCTCTGATGGCTTTAATACCATTGTGCATCCAGCGGCTAATGCTGGTATTACTTTTAAACAAACTTGGTTCATTGGCCAGTTCCATGGAGTAATTAAAGCACATACACCTTTTGGCTCATAAATAATTCTTTGATCTTTTGCATGATCACCTAAAGGTCTTTCAAATTCAAACTCTTTCAAATATTTTATAAAAGATTTTGTATGACTCGCTCCAGTACCTGTTTGTAGTTTTGAGGCAAAATCTTTTGGTGCACCCATTTCTTGAATAATTGCATCAGTAATATCGTTCCACCTTTTTTTATATAGTGAATAGAATTCTTCAAGTAATGAAATTCTGTCTTTCTTTGTGGAAAATCCCCAAGATTTAAAAGCTTGTTTAGCAGCTAATACTGCATCATTTATATCATCTCTACCACCTAAAGAAATTACTGCACAACTTTTCTCTGTAGCAGGATTAATTACAAATATATCTTTTTTATTTTTTGGAGCAACCCATTCTCCATTGATGTAAAAATTTTTTTTTTCTAACATTATGGAAAGGTAACCTTTCTTTATTTTTTTGCAAATAAATTAGTTAACTCATAAATAATAGTGGCGGCAGCTAAAGAAGTTACTTCAGCATGATCATATGCTGGTGAGACCTCTACAACATCTGCTGAAATTAAATTCATTCCAGATAATCCCCTTAAAACATTTACCATTTCTCTGGTAGTCATACCTGCAATTTCAGGCGTACCAGTTCCAGGTGCAAAAGCTGGGTCTAAAACATCGATATCAATTGACAAGTATAAAGGATTATTACCTACTCTTTTTCTAATTCTTTGAGCAATTTTGTCTGTTCCTTCAGTTTGGAACTCGTCACAATGAATAATTTTAAAACCAAAACTTTCATCATTTTTCAAATCATCTCTACTATACAATGGTCCTCTAATTCCTACATGCATTGATGCATTATCTAAAAATAAATTTTCCTCTCTCGCTCTTCTAAAAGGTGTGCCGTGAGTATAAGGTGCACCAAAATAAGTATCCCAAGTATCTAAATGAGCATCAAAATGAACAAGTGCAACTGGTCCTTTATTTATTTTATTAATAGCTTTTAAAAGTGGAAATGCAATAGTATGATCTCCTCCCATACTAATTATTCCTCCAACTTTATTTAGCAGTTCATAAGCTCCTTCTTCTATTTGATTTATAGCCTCATTAATATTGAATGGATTACAGGAAATATCACCTGCATCAGCTACTTGTTGTTCAACAAACGGTTCGGTATCATAATTAGGATGGTAATTAGTTCTTAAATGTCTTGAAGCTTGTCTAATGCTTTGTGGGCCAAATCTTGCACCGGGTCTATAACTAGTTCCAGCATCAAATGGAATGCCAACTATAGCAATATCACAATTTTTCACATCCCTGAGTTCAGGCAATCTTGCGAATGTTGATCGGCCTGCAAATCTTGGAACTTTTGTTCCACTGACTGGCTGAATTGTTTTTTTATTTTTTTTCAAATTATGGTTATTTAACCATAACTTTATCTCTTATGAAAGCTTCACATTGAGCTGAGATATGATCTATACCTTGTTTTGAAATATAGCTATGTTTTGTAGATTTCATACAATTAACATAATCTAAATTAGTATTAGAAACTCCAATTATTATAAAAATTACAACGAAAATTATTCCTATATATTTGAAGTTAATATTCAAAATTTTCCTTTTTTATTTAAACCAATATAAAAGATGTTTGATAATTCTTCCATGGCTAATTTTCTAAGATTTATATTGCTTTCGTCCATTCTAGATTTTACTCTTTCCACATGTTTATGATAATTAAATTTATCATTTCCTCTAGCTTGCTGTACATACATTTTTCCTAAAACTTGATCTACATTTGTGCCAATATAACTTTGAATACAAAAACCTATCCTTCTTTCATGGCTTTTATTTATTCCTGAACCATGAACAATTTTTGGATGATGCATTAACATTTGTCCTGCTTTCAAAATTACAGGTTCAGTTTTTTCTAAAGGAACATTTTCTACAGTTTGACCTCTGGTAAGTAAATTTCCTTGATCAAATTTTTCTGTGTGATGTTTTAAATTTTCTTTATGGGTACCTGACCACATTCTCATACAACCATTTTCTTCATCAGCATCTGTTACTGCAATCCAAACTGTAACCCAGTTATACGGCTCTAAGCCAATATATTTTGAATCCTGATGAAAACTTACATACTCTTTTTTATCAGGATTTTTTACAAAAAGTGTTGTTCCACAAACTAAAATATTTTCTCCTATAATACTTTCAACCGCATCTAAAATCTTTGAGCTATGTACAACCTTATCGAATATAGGAGAAATTAAATGGACATAATTTCTGCCCAAGCCATTTAACTCTCTAGGCCATTTTTTTTCAATAAACTCTATCTCATCTTTAATTTCTATTGCTTCTTCCTTGGTTAAAGCTTCAACAGGTGAGACAAAGCCTTTTTCCTCATATTGCTTAATTTGTTCTGTCGTAAGATATGCCATTTAATTGACTAAGGGTTTGCCTGTATCTAAAGTATATTTAATTCTATCTTGGGTATTTTTTGTTTCAATTAATTTCATAAATGATTCTAGTTCAAGCTTATAAATATCATCTTCGGTCAAGGTTTTGTCTAGTGAAGTATCTCCTCCACTTAAAACATTTGCCAATTCTTTACCAACTTCCATTCCATGATCTAATATAATTTTATCGTTATACAATTTTTCCAAAATTTTAATCATTTTTTCTTTTAAAGGTTTTCCCGATAAATTAAATTTACATATTTCTGGTGCTTTAAAATCTTTATTATCAATTAAAATTTGTTTTGAGGTTGCTAATAAACTATTTCTATTCATTACTTTTTTATCTTCTGGTTTCAGATATTTTAAAGGTTCTGCTTCTATCGGTGATGTAGCAGTTTTAGCATATCCAATTATATCAAATACTTTTAAAGGAGCAAAATCTGGGTCTTTCTTAGCTTCATTTGTCTGTGTCCATCTCCACAAAACTTCTTTACAACCTCCACCTGCTGGAACAAGTCCTACAAGAGTTTCAACTAATCCCATGACGATATTGGTATGTGCTACAACAAAATTACTTTGCAAAACTACTTCTTCACCACCACCCAAAGCTAAGCCAGATGGTGCAGAGATAACAGGATTTTCACAATATTTTAAATGTTTACATGTCTCTTGAAAATATTTTATAAATTTTTCTATAGATTTAAAATCTCCTTTATCTGCAAAATTCATTGTATAAGTTAAGTTTACACCAGCAGAAAACTGCATACTTTCATTAATAATTATAAGAGGCTTGTCAGTAGCTTTTTTTAAACAATCCATTGAATCATAATCTAAAACATTTGCTTTTGTAGTGAACTCAACAATATTAAAATCATTAAATCTATAAATTTCTGCTGAATTATTTTTATCAACCTTAGTAGCCTTAGTTTTTATTTTTCCTAATGTTTCAATTTTTGTATATAGTTGCCTTTCACCATAAAAATCTTCATCCTTAGTTTTTGATAAATTCTCCAAAAATTTATTATCTTCTATATTATCAATTTTACTAAAAAAATTATTTACACCTATTTCTTTAAGCATCTCAAATGGTCCTTTTGACCAATTAAAGCCTAATCTCATAGCCTCATCTATATCATTAAACTTATCTGTTATTCCTGGAACCAAAGAAGAAGCATACTTAATTATTTTGGAAATCACCGACCAAGCATATTTTCCAAATTTATCGTTTCTATCTATCAGTTTTTTTAAATCAACTTTTTCTATTTTAAGATCTATTTTTTTTACTGAAGAATACTGTCCTGTTTCAAGATTAATTGCTTCTAAAACTTTTTTGTTATCAGTTTTATTCATTCTATAAAAACCGCCCTTACCTTTTCGACCTGTATAACCAGTATTAATTAAATTTTTAATCAGAGGAATTTCTTTAGCTACTATTTGGAATGGATCATTTTCTGATAATTCTTTTATAAAACTTTTAAGTACATCGGACATTAAATCTATACCAATTAAATCGTATAATCCGAAAACTCCAGTTTTAGGTATCCCCATTGGTCTACCAAAGATAGCATCAGCTTCCTCAATTGTAAGTTTCATTTTAAAAGCTTCTGTCATAGCGACTTGCATTGCATATACGCCAATTCTATTACCTAAAAAACCAGGAGTATCATTACAAATAATTGCTCCTTTTCCTAATTCATCTTCACAAAATTTTTTTAGAGAATTTATCTTATTTAAATCATTATTTTCATTTTTGACTATTTCCAAAAGTCCCATATATCTTACAGGATTAAAAAAGTGTGTAATACAAAAGTCTTTTTTCTCCTCCTTGGATAAATTTTCAGATAATATTTTAATTGGAATAGATGAAGTATTTGAAGACACTATTGCTCCATGTTTTCTAAATTTAAAAATTTTTTCATAAATATTATGTTTAATATCAATTCTCTCAACAACTGCCTCTACCACCCAATCAGCCTCTCTTATAATTTTAAAATCATCTTGAATATTTCCTATATTAATATTATTTATTTTTGACTTATCTAGTAGCAATGGCGGTCTAGATTTATAAATTTTTTCTCTTGCTTTTTCACTTATTTCAGTTTTTAAATCAAGCAATGTAACTGGAATATTTGCGTTACATAACTGTGCAGCAATACCACTCCCCATTGTTCCTGAACCAATTATTACTACTTTTTTTATTTGCATAATTTTTGATTATTTAGCTTATAATATTCCTAAAGAAAATTTTCAAACTTATCTATTTTTAATTCCCCTAAGTCTTTCAGATCTTCTTCTTAGTAATTCTACAGTTGTCAATAAAGCAATTGATAATGCTACTAGACAAGTTGCCATGCATAAAATAACTGGACTGATTTCTTGACGCAGACCTGCCCACATTTGTCTAGGTATCGTCACCTGTTCAACACTTCCAACAAACAAAACTACTACAACTTCATCAAAAGAGGTTATGAATGCAAATAATGCCCCTGATATAACTCCGGGTAAGATTAAAGGCATAATTACCCTAAAAAATGTTTTCATAGTATCGGCACCTAAGCTTTGTGACGCTCTTATTAAATTTGTATCAAATCCAGTAAGAGTTGCTGTTACAGTAATAACTACAAATGGCGTACCTAATGCTGTATGTGCTAATATCAAACCAGTATAAGTATGTGTCAAACCTAACTTAGAATAAAAGAAAAACATTCCTGCTGCTGTTATTATCAAAGGAACAATCATTGGAGAAATTAAAATTGCCATAATCAGTCCCTTAAATGGCATATGAGGTCTGCTTAAACCTAATGCAGCAACGGTACCTAAGGCTGTGGCAAGGAATGTGGATACGATGCCGATATAAAAACTATTCACTGTTCCTCTCATCCATTTGTCTGTACATACAGTTGTTATAATTGCATCTGGGTCGCATATACCTAACATTTGTTTGTACCATCTAATAGACCAAGCCTCTGGTTCTAAAGACATAAACTCTCTAGTAAATTCAAAAAATGGTGACGAGCTAAATGATAATGGTAAAACTACAAATATAGGAGCAATTAGAAAGAAAAAAACAAAACCACAATAAGTTAAAAAACTATAATAACCTATTCTCTGTCCTGTTGTTGCATATACTGGTAAAGCCATAATTATCCTAATTTAATATTTTCAACTCCTATAATTTTGTTATAAACCCAATAAAATACTAACATTACAAATAAAAGTATCGATCCTAGTGCAGCACACAATCCCCAATTCAAAGTAGTTTTTAAATGGTAGGCAATCCAATTACCGATCATCTGTCCATCTTTTCCTCCAACTAATTCTGGAGTAATAAAATAACCAATTGCAATTATAAATACTAATAAACCACCTGCACTTATACCTGGAATTGAATTTGGCATATATACTCTCCAAAATGCATGTAAAGGTGAAGCTCCTAGATTTAAAGCTGCTTTCATATAACTTGGAGATATTGTTTTCATTACACTATAAAGTGGCAAAACCATAAATGGTAAAAGAATTTGCGTCATAACTATAATTGTACCGGTCTCGTTGTACATTAATTTCCACCTATTCTGCTCAGCTATAAGACCTGCTATTACCATAAGGTTATTAAAAACTCCTTTTTGTTGAAGTATAATCATCCAAGCAACTGTTCTAACCAATAGCGAAGTCCAAAATGGTAAAAGCACACAAATCATTAATAAGTTACTATATTTCAATGGCAGAGTTGCCAATAAGTAGGCAATTGGATAGCCGAGCATTAAAGTAAAAATTGTTACTAATAGACTTACTTTAAAAGTTTTTAACCACGTATGATTATATATTCTTCTATTTTCGGGTTGAGCAATTATTTCTTTGTTGGAGTCATACTTTAAGTCTACTGCATTGAGATAATAACCCATTGTTGTTGGATCAACCATTTCACCAAGAGCTTTCCAATAATCCATGCTCGCCCATCTTTTGTCAATTTTGATCATTTGCTCTTTGTATGGGCCTTCTTTAATTCTTTTAAATTTTCTTTGAGATTTTTTTATCAGGCTTTTCCATCCAGATTTAGAGTAATTCATTCTGGTGCTAGCTTTTCCAATTTTATAACCTTTAGCAGCATTTATTTCATGAAACATAGTTTCATAAATTTCTTCTGGGGGTAAATCTTTCCTATCCCATTTTTTGTAAATTTCAAAAGTTTTTGGGAAAACTGTATTAATATACCTATCGTCAACACTTCTGGATAACATGTCACCAATCGGTACAACAAAAGTAAAAGTAATAAATAAAAGTAGAGGTACTACCAAGAGAAAAGCCCTAATTTTATTCCTTCTTTCTGCTTTTCTTAAACTTACTTTTAGTGGTATTCCATCGCTAGTAAGTATTGGACCTGAAATAGACTCGCTGCTCATAAATATTTAAAAATTTATATTAATATAAAAAAAAAGGCGAGAACGAATCTCGCCTTTTTTTAATTTATTAATTAATTATTAATTACCTTTCCAAACTCCAAATCTTTCAGAAACTTCAGCTCCATTATCAGCCCACCAGAATGGGTCAGCTATAACAGATCTTCTTAGTCTCTTAGGAGTATTTGGCATGTGAGGTAATACATTTACTCCAGTATTGAAATAAGGCTCACCTTTTTTGATGATATCAATACTTGATGATCTCATTGGACCATATGGAATGTATTTTGCTTGAAGTGCTAAAGATTCAGCAGATGAAGCATGTTTAACAAACTCTTTTGCTTCAGCTACATTCTTACCACCTTTAATAACTACAAGGTATTCTTGTTCAAGAACTTGTCCATCCCAAATGTATTCAAACTTTTTACCTTCTTGAAGTATAGCAGCACCAATTCTTCCATTGTATGCTAATGACATAACAACTTCACCAGATGATACTAATTCAAGTGGCTTAGAGCCTGCAGACCAAAATACAACATGATCTTTGATTGTGTCTAGTTTTTTAAATGCTCTATCTATTCCTTCAGGAGAGCTCATCACATCATAAACTTTACCAGGTTTAACACCATCAGCAACTAATGCCATCTCTATCAAAGCATTTGCCCATGTGTGTATTCCTCTTTTTCCAGGAAATTTTTTAACATCAAAGAAATCTTTAATTGTTTTTGGTTTTTTTCCAGGAAACGCTGCTGGATCATAGAATGCAACATAAGACCAAAATATTTGTGGTGCAATACATTCTGAAACTGGTTTCACAACCATGTCGTTCACAAAGTAACTTTGATCTAATTTTTCAAATAATCCATCATCGCAACCAGTGATCGCTTGGTCAGGAAGTACGTCTACAACATCCCAAGTTACATTGTTTGCTTCTACTTGTGCTTTAATCTCTC
>MDSW01182918.1_pt1 | contig 25693 bp, 18 predicted proteins | sample 811171 | NCBI WGS metagenome assembly MDSW01 (sample SAMN05326641, study PRJNA326480) | marine metagenome | isolation source: seawater | place: Atlantic Ocean: North West | collected 2012 | reverse complement strand
TATTTTAGGGAGAAAGTAAATGGCGACTATTAATCACAGTGCTGGTGCGGATATCATCGTACCTTCTAATTCGGGAACAACTTACAGAGGTCTTGCGGGAGATGATACTTATATATTATCTAACTCTATTGCAGCCAATGCAGCAATTACTATTGTTGATACAAGTGGTTCAAATAAAATTCAATTAGTAGATGGGCTATCAATAGCTTCATCTAAATTTGCTGCTGATGCAGTGCAACTCACTTTATCAAATGGTGCAGTTGTTACTATTAATGGTGCTAGCAATTTTACATATGATGTTGGTGGTAATGCTACTGCTGGTGTTTCTGGATCTTCCAATACACTTGCAGAGTTTGCGGCTTCAATGGGTGTCGCTACTTTACCTTCTTCAGGTTCTTCAGCTGGAAGCTCAAATGTTACCGTTTCTGGTAGTGCAGTAAGTTCTTCAGCTTCTCCCACATATACACTTTCTAAATCAGGTTCAAGTGTTGACGAAGGTAGTGAAGTTACATTTACTATTACAGCAAGTTCTGCTGTTACATCTGATACATCATTTTCATGGACTGTTATTGGAAGTGACAACGGTGGTACCGTTGACAAAGCAACAGCTGCTGACTTAGACGCTCAGTCAGGATCAGCTACTATTGCTTCAGGAGCTACATCTACAACTTTCTCCGTTAAAGCTCTTGCAGATTCAGCTGGTGAAGGTATCGAAGGTATTAAAGTAAGTGTCTTCGATCCAAATTCAGCTACAGTTGGTTCACACACAATCCTAATTAATAACTCTGGTGCTGCAGCTTCAGCCCAAAGTTTCACAGGTACAACTTCCTATGACGCATTCACAGGCGGTACAGGTGATGACACATTTACATTTACTGTTAACGATTCATTAGACAATACTGATGTTATTGATGGTGGAGATGGAACAGATACTCTTGTTGCTAATATTTTAGCTCCAACAGATGGTGCAACAACAACAAGAACTCCAAATATAGAAAATGTTGAAGTATTTAAAGTAAAGAATACTGATGCTACAGCTAATGAAGATGTGATTGCATATGACTTAATAAATACAGCTTCAACATTCTCAACACTATATAATGATAATTCATCTGACTCTGTTGACTTTTTAAATCTTCAAAATATTCCTGGCTTAGTTAAGTTAGCTTTAGCTAATTCAACTACTACAGTTGACTTTGAAGGAACAGCTCTAACAGGTGCAGCTGATACATTAAATGTTGAAATTCTAGGTACAGACTCAACAACATTAGCACTTACTGGTGGAAGCACTTTATTAGGACAAGTTATTGAAACTGTTTCTATTAAAAGTGACTCAGTTGCTAATACATTAGCTGATCTACAAACAACAGGTGTTGGTACAACATCTCTTGTTACAACAGGTCCAAAACAATTAACAATTACTGCAGCGTTAGATAGTGAAATTACATCTATCGATGCTTCAGGAATGACTGGTTTAAGTGGTCTTGCATTAGGCGCGGCACCTGCTACTGCAGTAGGTATTACTGCAACAGGTTCTGGCGGTAAAGACACAATTTACGGTTCAGCAGGTAAAGATAATATTTCTTCTGGCGGCGGTAATGACACTATTAATCTTGGTACAGTCGCAGCGACTGATACTGTTGATGGTGGTGCAGGTACAGACACAGTTGTTGCAACTGCTTCAATAACTAATGACAGTGTTTTTGCAGGTCTAAGTAATGTTGAAACATTAAGTTTAACTGGCGCAATTGATGCAACATTGACTGCTGCAACTGCAACATTCGATACAATTGTTCTTCCTGCTGATAACAATACGGTTACACTTGATACATCTTACGGTGGAACGACAACAACTGTTAATATTACAGGTGACACAGACTCAAACGACACAATTACTAACAGTTCTGCGTCAACATTAATTGTTGTTGCAGAGATTGAAGACCTGAATGGTGCTTCTAATACAACGATTACTGCAAGTGCTACAAACCTTAACGATGAACTTAAGTTAGCAATGACAGGTACTTCTGGTGAACTTGGAAGCCAAATTACAGGTTTTGATAAGATCACAATTACTGATGCTGCTGCAGGTAACACAGCATCAACACTTAACTTAAGTGCCTATGCTACAGCTGTTACAATTGATGCATCAGCTCTTGATGCTACGGATGCAGCATTAACTGTTACTGGTTCTAGTGCAACTAAATCTATTACATACACAGGTAGTGCTGGTGCAGATATCATAAGTGGATCATCTTTAGTTGGTGATAATATTTCAACAGGTACTGGTAATGACTCAATTACAGCAACTGCTGGTAATAACACGATTGATGCAGGTGGTGGTGTCGATACTATCGCTGCAGGTACCGGTAAAGATCACATTAAAGGTGGTGCAGGTAATGATATTATTCAAGGTGGCGCACAAATTAAGGCTGATGACACTATTGATGGTGGCGATGGTACTGATACTTTAGAAGTTACTGGTGCTGTAGCATACTCAACTATTCTTGGTGGTTTATCAAATGTTGAAGTTCTTAAGCCTACGGCTGCTACTGCTACAACATTGCAAACACCTATTGAAGGATTAACCACAATCAATTTATCAGATGCTGATAACCAAACTATTACATTTGCAGCTGGTTACACAGGTGCAATGACAGTATCTTTAGCTGGTGACTCTTCTGATAACCAAGATAAAGTTGTTAATACTGCTGGTATTGATCTTACAGTTTCTGGTTATGGTCTAGACTTTGACTCAGATACTACAATTACAGGTGGTGCAGGTACAGATTCTATCACAATGGTTAATACAGCTTCATTTAGTGCTGACTTAACGAATGTAACTGGAGTAGAAAATATTACAGTTACTGATAAAACTCTAAATGCAGATGCTAATATTACAACTGGAGGTAACAACCTTTCAGCGCTTACAATTGATACTACATCTCTTGATGCTGGTGAAAATACAGTGATTGATGCTTCAGCCAGAGCTGTTGCCACAACTATGAATGCTGGTAACGGTACGAATACACTAACTGGTGGTGCTGCAGCTGATATTATCAATGGTGGAACTGGTGTTGATACAATTGATGGTAACGGAAACTCAGCTACAGCTGGTGATAACATTAGTGCTGGTGCAGGTAATGATATTATTAATGTATCTACTGCTGAAACTGAATTCTCTAACAGTTCAACAACTGCTCTTGTTACAGATACTGTTGATGGTGGTGCAGGTACAGACACATTAGCTTTCGGTGTTGCCGTAACATTAACTACTGCTGAGCTTGCAAACATTAGCAATATTGAATCTGTAACACTAGTTGATACATCTTCAATTACTTTAAGTGATGATTTCTTAACAAATAACCCTGGTGTTTCACTTTCACTTGGCGCAGGTACAGTTGGTGCCGATTCAACAACTGTTGGAGCTACAACAACATATAACCTAACCAAGCCTGTAACATTTATTACATCAGCTGGTAATGTGAATTTCACATCAGGTACTGGTGATGATAACTTCATTACTTCAAGTAATGTTCTAGATGCTAGTGACACAATCGCAATGGGTGCTGGTACTGATACTATTACAGTAAGAAATAACACATCACTTATTGATGGAACTGGTAATGCAGCTACTGTTGTATTAGGTAGCGTAACTGGTGTTGAAACTGTACTAGTTCAAGACCTTGCAGATACTGATACAGCTGGTAATGTTAATATTTCAACTGCAGCTGCTTATAAAGGTACATCGCTTACAATTGATGCAAGTGCTCTAGATTATGACTCAGTAACTCCTGCAAATTCAGAGGTTGCTACTATTGATGTTTCAAATAATGCTGCAACAGAGCCTGTAACTATTATCGGTGGTGACGGACTTGATGTTCTGACTGGTGGTGCTGGTGCTGATAACATTTCTGGTGCCGGATCTAACGATAGCGTAACTGGTGGTGCCGGTGGTGATACAATAACTGGTGGTGTTGGTGTTGATACATTAGAAGGTAGTGGTGGATTAGATAATATCGATGCCGGTGCTGGTAATGACCTTATCAAAGTTACCACTAATGCTGATTTCCAAACAACTGGTGGTACTGAGACTGTTGATGGTGGAGCAGGAACTGATACATTACGTTTCCAACAAAACGCTGATACTACAATAACAGCTCCTGAGTTATCTACTGTTTCAAACATTGAAGTTATTGATGTAACGAATGCATTAGATGAAAAGCAATTTACGCTAACTCTAAGTCAAGCGTTTATGGATAACAATGGTGGTACAATCACTATTGATGGTAACGAAGACAATCATGCCAATGCTGATCATAATATTAATGCTTCTACAGTATCAACTGGTTCAGTTATCTTCCAAATGGAAGGTGCTACAACTGGCAAGACTGATACTTTCACTGGTGGTGGCGGTGACGATAAAGTTATCGTTGGTGTTAAAGGTCAAACTTCTGGTTTAACTGTTGAGTTAGAAAATGGTGACATATTAAATGGTAACGGTGGAACTGATACCATTGAAATTGATAACCAAGGAGATGCTTCAACTGGTGGTGCTGGTGCAGCAACTGTTCATATTGATTTCGATGATGTAACTAACTTCGAAAAAATTGTTGTTAAAGATAAAGACGGATCTACAACAGCTGCTGATGCTATTAGAATTGATCTTAATGGAACTGTAGCGACAGCTAATGTACCAGTGACATTTGAGGTTGATGCTTCTGTTATTACTGATGCTGATGATGATCTAATATTTAACAAGGATGGTAACAATGATGCTGCAGGTAACACTGCATTGACAACACACTTTACAATTAAAGGTGGTGCTGGTGATGACATTATTTACGGTTCTGCTGGTTCAGATACAATTACAACTGGTAGTGGTTCTAACGTTGTTGTCACAGGTGGTGCTTCAACAGTAAGTAGTGGCGCTGGTGGTGACCATGTAACTGGTGGAACAGGTGTTGATAATGTAACTGGTGGTGCTGGTGCTGATACTATTAACTCTGAAGGTGGTGCTGATATTATTGATGGTGGCGCAGGAAACGACATCATTGATGGTGGTTCTGGTGCTGATGTGATTACAGGTGGAACTGGTAAAGATAATATTACAACTGGTTCTGGTAATGATACTGTGAAATTGTCAGCTACTCATTCATCAGGTGCTAATACAGATGTTGTTTCAGACTTTACAGCAACAACTGCTGCAGGTGTCGAAGGTGATAAAATTCAAATTACTTTAACACTTCCAGATGGTGGTACTACATTCACCGAAACAGATAGAGGTGACTCTGCAAGTACTGCAGAAGCTCCAGGTTTCTTAGGTGGTGTTAGAGGTGATTTCGTATTTATCGATGGAACCGAAACTTTATCATTAGATGTAGATGGTGACGGTAATATCAATGTTAATGATCTTTCTATTAAACTAACTGGTGAAACAGCTTTTGCTGAAGGTGACCTTATCTTTAATCTTACAGGTGGTTCAGGTAATGACATAATTACTGTTGGCGCTGGTAACGATATTATTGATGGCGATGCAGGTAATGATGTTGTTGCTTCTGGTGCAGGTAACGATTCACTAACTGGTGCGGGTGGTACAGATAGTCTTACTGGTGGTGCTGGTAACGATACACTTGAAGGTGATGGAGGTAACGACACACTTAAAGGTGAAGCTGGTAACGATGTTCTTAACGGTGACGCTGATGTCGACACATTAGATGGTGGTGCTGGTGCTGATACTGTAACTGGTGGTGCTGGTAACGATATCATTACTGGTGGTGAAGGTGCAGATAAAATTACAGCTGGAGCTGGTTCTGATGCTGTTATTCTTACTGAGATAACTTCTGCGGCTGATGTCATTATTATAAATTCAGTTGTTGGTACTAGCGAAGACTCTGGTCGAACAACTGTAGCGAACAATGATAATGATACTGGTGATGATACAATCACAGGTTTCACTTGGGGAACTGATACGATCGAAGTGGTTGCTACTGGAGTTGCAGGTGGATTTGTTCATACCAGTGATGTGATAATTGGTACAGCAACAGGTGGTGTAAATAATGGTACTGTTGGCTCCTTCTTAGCTACTGTTGGTCTTATTGAATTAAACCAAGATATCGCTGGTTTTGCTACTGATGGTGAAATTGCAATAACATTTGCTAGTCCATCAGCTGCTTTATCTGCCGCTCGTTTACAAGCTGCCGTTTCAGTTGATCTTACTCCAGATGGTAATAGTGATGATACTTTCACATTTGGTGCAGGTGATGATACTCTTAGAGATGCTGCAGGTAATGATATTGTTACAGGTAACGGTGGTTCAGATAGTATCTTTGTTGCAACTGGTAACAGTACTGTTAAATATGCATTAAGAACTGATGGTGCTGCAACAAGTGCGACATTAACTGGTGCTGATATTATTACTGGTTGGGATGAAGGTGCTGACATACTTTCAGTCGATAGAAGTGCGGTAGCTAATGTTGCTAATGGTAACTTTGCTATTGCAGTTATTGAATCTTCTGGTGCCGCTGATACGAATACTACAGATGCTTCTGGTGTCTTTGTTCTTGAGACAATGACAATTGCAGAAGGTTTAACAGCTGCTGCTACAGCAATTGGTACAGTCTTAACTAACGAAGCAGCAGGGGATAGCCTTGTTGTCGTAACAGATGATGGTACTGACGGTTATGTTATTGCTTGGGATGATGCAACTGCTAATGGTGGTAACAATGACGGTGTCGTTGATGCTGCTGAGCTTTGGGTCTTAGCTAAAGTTGTTGGTATAAGTGACTTCGCTGGAGGTGGATCTGCCGCTACAGGTGACTTCATTTCATACTAATAATAGTTAAATAATTTACAAACTAGGGGCTTTTTATAAAGCCCCTTTTTTGTATATAGTGATTAATTTATGGTGAGTGATATGAAACTTTTACATGTTGGATGTGGTATCAATACTAAAGCTAATTCAACTGATATTTTTTCTGGATCTGAATGGGAAGAAACCCGGTTGGACATTGATGAAAATGTTAAACCCGATATTGTAAGCTCTATTACTGATATGAGTGTTGTAGAAGATAATAGTTTTGATGCTGTTTATTCTTCACACAACATTGAACACCTTTATGCTCATGAAGTTCCGCTAGCTCTTAAGGAATTTAGAAGAGTTCTTAATGACAATGGTATTGTTCTTATTAGATGTCCTGACTTGGAGACAATAGCTCAACATATCGTTGACGGTAATGTTGTTGATCCGATGTATGAATCTCCTGCTGGACCTGTAGCGCCAATCGATGCTCTATTTGGTATGAGACGATTCATTATTGAAAATGAATATATGGCTCATAAAGTTGCTTTTAATTCCAAATTAATTACAGGAACATTAAAGCAAGCTGGCTTTAAAAGTGTTTATTGCCTCAGGTTTATTTATGGAGCTGAACTTTTTACACTTGGCTCTGTATATGAGGCAAATGAAGATGATCTTGATAAACTTTTAAGATCTCATTTGAAATCACGGTTAGGTAATAATTGATAAAAATGTAACCCTAATGACTAATGATAATAATATTGCACCTTTTTCTACCCATTTTTTTCTAGATGCATTTGACATTTCTGGAGATAAAATTATGGGAAGGCAGGCTGCAGGAAATAGTTATTTAAATGCCTTGTTTAGAGAGAATTTTGATGAAATTTCCTTATATATTTCTGATGTTAATAATGATCCACGTAATAAAATAAATTATGATAAAATTGTTAATTTTCTTAATACAGCGTTAACAAAGACAAATGATCCTAAGGTTAATTTAATTCCTTATGATACTCCATTAGAAGCTGAACGTTTTGGCGGTATATTTAGACCAGATCCTGTTATATGTGAACTTGCTTATCATAGAGGTTATCATGGTCATGATTCTTATAGTATTGTTGGTATAACGCATACTACGGCATCTCATGAGATTATGGGTTGTATCAAAGATACCTTAGTTGCCCCTTTAATGCCTTGGGATGCAATAATTTGTACTTCTGAAGCTGTTAAATCAACAGTTAGTACAATTATGGATGACTATTATGATTTTCTTAGTTTTAAGATTGGAGCATCTAGAAAACCTGAATTTCAGTTACCTGTTATTCCTCTAGGAATTAATATTGATGATTTTAAAATTGAGGCAGATAAAAAATCAATAAGAGAATCATTTGGTATTGATGATGATGATATTGTCATTTTATTTGTTGGCCGATTAAGTTTTCATGCAAAAGCACATAATATTCCGATGTTTCTAGCTTTAGAAAATATTAGTAAAAACATGAAAGAGTCAAATATCCATTTTATTATGACAGGCTGGTTTCCTAATGATGATGTAAAAGAAATGTATAATTTAGATGCTAAGTTATATTGTCCATCTATTAATATTATTTTTCTTGATGGCAGAGATCAGTCAACTAAATTTAAAGCTTTTAACGCTAGTGATATTTTTTTTTCTTTAACTGATAATATTCAAGAAACATTTGGTCTTACTCCATTAGAAGGTATGGCAGCAGGCTTGCCTGTCGTAGTAAGTGATTGGAATGGATATAAAGATACTGTTAGGGATGGAATTGATGGTTTTCGAATACCAACTACATCTTACCCTGAGGATTTATCTACTGCATTAGCTTATCGTTATGATATTGGTCTTGATAGTTATGATCGCTATTGTGGTTATCATTCTCAATTTACTTCAGTGAATATAGTGAAAGCTATTGAAAAATTAAGATTACTTATAGAAGACAAAGAGCTAAGAACTAAATTTGGATTAAATGCAAAAAAATATGCAAAAGAAAAATTTAATTGGTCCTCAATATTAAGATCTTATACAAATTTAAAAAATGATTTACAAAATATTAGAAAAGACGAAAATAAGAATTATAGCAAGGTATTAAATAAGATAAGCTCTGATCGTTTGCCGCCATATAAGATTTTTAATAGCTATCCAACCAATTACTTGAATATTCATAATTCTGTTAAGTTACTGAAAAACATTAATAATATTGATTACCGTACTCTTTTTAATAATTCTGAGAGTGTTTGGTATGCTAAGATAGCTTTACCACAGGTTGATCAGGTTGAAATTATTTTAAATAGCTTAAATGAGCACGAATATGAAAGTATCGCTTCATTAGCTGATAAAATTAATTTTCCTACAGAATTAGTTATTAGGATTGTAGCTTTATTACTCAAGTATGGATATGTTATCATTGAGGAATAAATATGGCTGATAAACAACAAATATTATTTGTCCATCAAAACTTTCCAGGACAATTTAAAAATTTAGCACCTGCTTTATTAAAAGAAGGTTATGATGTTCATGCAATAGGTTATACACCTAATATAAAAGAGGTTAAACCTTATACTGGTTTACATCTTCATAGTTATAATATTGCTAAAGGAAGCTCAGATGATATTGAACCATTAGCAGCTGAATTTGAAACAAAGATGATAAGAGGTAAATCAATAGCCGATAAATGTGAGCAATTAAAAAAAGAGGGTTTAAACCCCAATTTGATAATCGCACATCCACAATGGGGTGAAACATTCTTTTTAAGAGATGTTTGGCCTGAAACAAAGATACTATCCTACTTTGAAATGCATTGGAGAATGAACAACTCAGATATTGATTTTGATCAAGAGTTTTATACCGAAGAACTAAAAAAATTTACAAAGAGAAAGATCAGACCACGTAATGCTTTTAATGAAATTATATACAGAGATTCTGATAAGATAATAACACCTACTGAATACCAAAAGAGTACTGCTCCTGAATATCTTAAAAAAAATATTCATGTTGTTCATGATGGAATTGATACTAAATATTTAATACCATCAACTAAAGGAGAAATTCTTCTAGATGGAAAGACTAAATTAACAAAAAAAGATAAAATTATATCATTTATAAATAGAAATCTTGAGCCGCAAAGGGGTTATCATATATTCATGAGATCATTACCTAGAGTTCTAAAGGATAATCCAGATGTACATATTCTTATTATAGGTGGTAATGATAGTGGATACGGTTTAGCCCCTCCCGAAGGTAAAACCTGGAAAGATATATTTTATAATGAAGTAAAAGATCAATTGGATCAGTCAAGAGTTCATTTCCTAGGGAGAATTGATTACAAAACATTAATTGGAATATATCAATTGACAACTTTGCATGTTTATTTAACTTACCCGTTTGTTTTATCTTGGTCAGTTTTAGAAGCAATGTCATGTGGAAGTTTAATTTTAGGTTCTAATACCGCTCCAGTTTCAGAAGTAATTACAGACAGAAAAAATGGTTTATTGGTTGATTTCTTTGATATTGATAAGCTATCAGGCGCAATGGATGAAGTTTTAAAAAACTCAAAAAATTTCGATAAAATGCGCACTAACGCAAGAAACACTATAAAAAGAAAATACGATTTAAATACAAAAAGTCTTCCAAAACAGATAAAGCTCGTTAAAGAGATGCTTAGTTAGTAATTATGATCGAAATTAAAGAAATATTTAATGATGTCTTTATAGTAGATCAACCATACCATAAAGATAATAGAGGATATTTCTCTGAACTTTATAATAAAGAAAATTTATCAGAACTTGGTATAAGTAATTCTTTTATTCAAGATAATATTTCTTTTTCTACTAATAAAAACACAATAAGAGGGCTTCACTTTCAATGTAATCCAAATGAACAAGCAAAATATATAACTGTTTTAAAAGGAAGTATTTGGGATGTTTTTATTGATTTAAGAAAAGAGTCTAAAACTTATCAAAAATTTGGTTTTATAGAACTACTTGAAGGTCAATCTTCTTTATTAATCCCAAGAGGTTTTGCACATGGCTTTTGTACTCTAGAGGCAAATACTTTAGTTATGTATAAAGTTGATAATAAATATTCGGAAGAGCATGAAATGGGTTTGCGTTGGAATGATCCTTTTTTCGCTATACCTTGGCCAACAAATAATCAAGAAATATTTATCTCAGATAAAGATAAAGAACTACCTTTTTTTGAGGACTTAAATAATGATTAAAACAAAAGCTGATAACATTATTGTAACTGGTGGTTATGGTTTTATAGGATCTCACTTAGTTAAAACATTGATAAGAGAAGAACAGGGTCATATCATTCTTATAGATAACCTTACCTATGCATCAAATACAAATACTTTAAGAGAAATAAACAAATCCAATTATACACATCTGAATATCGACATAGGAAGCTGCTCCGATTTTAATGAAATATGTAAAAAATTTAATCCGAAAAAAATATTTCATCTCGCTGCTGAATCGCATGTTGACCGTTCTATAGATGGTCCTAATATTTTTATAAAAACAAATGTAGAAGGTACTTTTAATATTTTAAATGGCGCGCAAAAATATTTATCTGAATTCAAAGCAAATGATAATTTCAAGATTATATATATCTCAACTGATGAAGTTTATGGTGACATCCTAGAAGGAAAATCTTTTGAAAGTGATAAATTATTACCAAATAGCCCTTATTCCTCTTCAAAAGCATCTTCAGATTTACTTGTAAGAGCCTGGAACAAAACTTATGGATTACCAGTTATAACAACAAGATGTACAAATAATTATGGCCCTTGGCAGTTTCCAGAAAAATTAATTCCCTTAAGTATCGGTAAAATGCTTAATTATGACAATATTCCTATTTATGGAGACGGATCACAAATTAGAGACTGGATACATGTTCAGGATCATGTTGATGCTTTAATTAGTCTATCAAATGATTCTGATAATAATTTGGGTGAAGTTTACAATATTGGTTCTGATAATGAGTTCTCAAACATAGATCTAATTTCAAAAATTTGTTCAATTATGGATGAAATTTTACCAAATAAAGAAGGATCATATTTGGACTTAATTAGTTTTGTTGAAGATCGACCGGGTCATGATACTCGCTACTCCTTGAATTGTGATAAAATTAAAAATGAATTAGGTTGGCAACCTAAGATATCGTTTGATGATGGTTTAAGAGATACTATTGAATGGTATATTTCTAATTTTTCAACCTACTTAAGCAGTAAAATAGATTTATATGATGGTAGCAGAATAGGAACTCTTGGAAAAAATAAATGAGAATTTTATTAATTGGTGGTTCTGGACAGCTCGGACTTTCTATTATCAATAGCAAGGAGAATTTAGGAGAATTTAAGTTTTTTTATCCTTCATCTAAACAATTAGACTTAACTGATTTATCATCTATAGACAGTGCATTTTCTGAATTTAATCCGGAATTAGTTATTAATTGTGCAGCATATACAAATGTAGATGGAGCTGAATCAGATAAAAAAACAGCTCTTCAAGTTAATGGCTCTAGCGTAGGTTATCTTGCAAAAAAAGTTGAAGATTATAATTCTTTTTTAATTCATATTTCTACAGATTATGTATTTGGAAATGAAAATATCGGACCATATTCTAATAAAGATAAAACTTCCCCTATAAATTATTATGGTTATACAAAGCTTGAAGGAGAAAAAGAAATAAAGTTAAAAACTGATAAGCATTTAATAATTAGAACTTCATCTCTTATAAGTCATTACAAAGGTAATTTTGCCCATACAATATTATCAAAACTTATTAATAATGATATTATTAATGTTATAAAAAACCAATATATTACAGTAACTTGTGCAGATTATCTCTCTCATTGTATTTATAAGCTATGTAGTCTTTATAAGACAAAAGGATCAGTCGGTATAAGTAGTAACAATATAATTCATTATTCGAATGTAGGTTATACTAGTTGGTTTTCTGTTGCTGATAGAATAAAACAACATCTTATTAAAAATGAAATTATTTCAAATAATAATTTAGTAAAACCTATTAATTCTATTGATTGGATAAGCGAGGCTAAAAGACCTAATGACAGTAGACTGTTAGTTGACGAAAAAGTTTTTAGTTTTTTAAATATAGAACCATTGGCATGGGAAAGAAATGTAGATAGTATAATTGATATTTATTTATCAAAATATAAAAAAATAAAGTGATGAGAAAAGGTATTATATTAGCAGGTGGGGAAGGCACAAGATTATTACCACTAACAAAAGACAGGTCAAAGCAATTATTGCCTATCTACAATAAGCCTATGATATATTATCCATTATCGATACTGATGCTTGGAGGTATAACAGACATCTTAATTATTACAACTCCAAGAGATAATAAAGAATTTAAGAATTTATTAGGCAATGGTAGTCAATGGAATATATCTATTTCTTATGAAGAACAGAACGAACCTAAAGGAATAGCACAATCATTACTAATTGCTGAGAGCTGGCTTAAAGGTTCACCAAGTGTTTTATTATTAGGCGATAATTTCTTTTTTGGTCATGGTTTACCAGATCTATTAAGACATACATTTAATGACTCAAGTGGAGCTACTTTATTTCTCCATAATGTTGCAGATCCATCTAGATATGGAGTTGCTAATTTAGATAACAATAAAAATATTAAATCTATAATAGAAAAGCCGAAAGAATTCGTTTCTAATTGGGCAGTAACCGGCCTGTACTGTTATGATCAAAATGCCCCTATTTATGTTAAAGATCTGAAACCCTCTGATAGGGGTGAACTAGAAATTACTGACTTGAATAATATTTATATTTCAGAAAAAAAAATTACAACTGAGTTTTTAGGTCAAGGATACACATGGTTAGATATGGGCACACATGAAGCTCTTTTTGAGGCATCTAACTTTGTTAAGATTATAGAATCCAGACAGGGTATCAAAATTGCGGATTTAGATAATCTTTAGATTAAAAAATAATTCACTCTCTAAAAGCTTTTTTAGATAATTTAGTTATAGGGTTAATTAAATAACTTAAGACTGTTCTTTTTTGACCAATTATAGAGGCATTTGCCTGCATACCAGTTAGTATTTCCATATCATTTACTTTTTTAATTTCTTCTGTATCAACTTCTATAATTGCCGGATAGTAGGGAACTTCATCTGGACCTGTTTTAGTGCTTGCTGAGACAGTTTTGACAATACCATCGACTTGACCCCATACAGCAATGTCATATGCAGTAAAACCAACCTTTGACAACATTCCTTCTTTTACATCGGCTATGTCTTTTAATTGAACATTTACCTCAATCCTTAATTTATCACCAATTGGAACAATTTCTGCTAATGGTGATCCGCTATCCATAACTTGTCCAACATTAATTGCATGAACTTGAGATATTATTCCATCTACTGGAGATTTTATTGATGTATTCTCAAATCTAATTTCGCTAGTTTTAAATCTTGATTCAGCATCATTTAAAAACATTTTTTCATCTATTAATGTCATCTCAGCGACTGCGCCTTCTTTTAACAGGTTTTCTAATATGGTAACCTTTTTTCTTCTTTCCTGTACTTCTTGTTTTAATGACTCATATTCTGTTAGCGCTTGTTTATTATCAAAAATAAATAAAATATCTCCTTTACTTACTTTATCGCCGAGTTCAATATTTATTTGATTTAACCTTTCAGAATAAAGGTTTTGAACCATATGAACATTACTTGCTGGTATCACAAATCCATCAGCCCTAATTACAGTATCTAATTTAGCAAATGCTGCCCATACAAAAGCTATTATGCTGAAAGAAAATATTACCCAGAAAAAAATGAATGATTTTTTATGCTCTTCATAATTTTCAATTTTCATAAGGCCTGAATTAAGTAAATCATTAAAAAATGTCATTGTAGAAGAGGGCAAATCTTTTAAAATATTTGTTATTGTTTTAATCATATTTAATATTTTACCTTAACCTTGTTTTTTTACAATTTCATCTCTTGGAGCAACTCTGGTTACTTGTCCATTCACCATGACAGCTACTGTATCAACATTTAAAAGATGATTTGCATTATGCGTAGCTATAACAATAGTAGGTTTATAATTTAAATTAAATATATAATTTATTACTTTTAATTCACTATCTGTATCCATAGAGCTTGTAGGTTCATCTAAAACTAGCAACTTTGGCTTTCTAATTAATGCTCGTGCCAATGCAATGCTTTGTCTTTGCCCGCCAGAAAGATTAAGACCTTGTTCGCTTACCTCATAAAAATATGCCTTTGGAAGGGCAGCAATAAAATCATGAGCTCCTACAGCTTTTGCAGCTTCAACAACCTCATCCTCAGTAGCATTATCATATCCTGCAGCTATATTATCAAAAATTGAGCCTGAGAATAATTGTATTTGTTGAGGACAATATCCAATTGATTTTCTTAGTTGGTAAGATGGTATGTTTGTAATATCGTAATCTCCTAAGTACATACTTCCAACTTCAGGTAGATAATAACCAACCATACTTCTTAATAAAGTTGATTTTCCACACCCTAAAGGCCCAACAATTGCAAATTTTTCACCATCATTTATAGAAAGATTTATATTTTCAAGTATTTTTGATTCATTAATAGAATATTCAAGGTTTTTTAATTTTATACTACCGTTATCTATTATAACTCCTTTAACACCTTTAAGTACTTCATCTCTACTCTCTTCTTTCATTAATTTGTCCACATTTTTGAAGGCAATAATCGCCCCATTTAGACGAGTTAACAATTGACCTGTTTGTACTAAAGGTGAGAGAACTCTACCGGATAAAATAACACAGGCAACTAATGCTCCAGTTGACATTTTTAGGCTAGAGATAAGAAATACCCCAACAACTACAATTCCTATCATGCTAACTTGTAAAGATGATTGTGCAAAATTTAACGCGAAATTACCTGTAATACGATTTAATAAACCAATTTTAGCTGAATCTTTTGTGCTTCCTTCCCATCTATCTTTCAAAAAGTTTCCGCCTGCAATAGTTCTTACGGTTTCCATATTTGCAGTCAACTCAATCAGTGTGCGCATTTTGTTTTGTTGAATGAGAATATTTTCATTACCATATCTTTTAAGAATTGGCTGAACCAATCCAGCAACTCCAAGAACCAATGGTACTATTAATGTTGGAACAAGGGCAACCCATCCACCTATTGAATATAACACTCCGATAAAAATAAACATAAAAGGGAGATCTATAAAAACAGCTAAACTAGCAGAGGTAAAGAAATCTCTAACAGCTTCAAATTCTTTTACAACTTGAACTGTGGAACTTCCTGAGCCTAGAAGATTAGGATCATGACCTACTATTTTACCAAACAGCCTTTGATTAACCTCTTCTTCAATTTTAATACCAGCTATATCAATAAAATAACTTCTTAACATTTTGAGCGCAAAGTCAAAAATAATAACAAAAGCTATACCTATAGTTAATGCCAGGAGTGATTCCATAGCATTATTTGGTAAGACTCGATCATAGACGGTCATGATATAAAAGGCGCTCATTAAGGCGAACAAATTAATTAAAATTGACGCCATTGCCACTTGAACATATATACCTTTATTTTGAAGAGCAGTACCCCAAAACCAATGGTCTTTAATTTTAGTGGTTTTGTCCATTTTATAACACCATTAAGATTCTAGGGATAAGGTTTTGATTTTGATGTAATAAACCAAAATAAGCAATAATCAAATTGTTTTCAGCCTGCATTAAGTTTTGTAATTGACTAATTTCCTGAAGTGCTGTTTCAGCTAAATTTGATGCTGCAAAGCCACTAACTTCTATTCGTTTAGCAATTATTTCTCTATGTTTTCTGGTGTCTGTAAATGCTTGATATAATTCATTTCTTGATTTTATAGACGATTCAAGAATACTTAAATATTCAGCTTCGCTATTAAGATCATTTTTTCTTTCAATATCAATTGAATTTCTTGCTGCTTTTGATTTTGCTTTTGCTCCAGATATTTTTGCTGATGATCTTCCAAAATCAAAAAATGGATAGGAGAAATATAAACCGCCTCTTATGTCCTCATCATCGCTTATATTACTATCTAGATCATATTTTGTATATCTTGCAGAAAAACCGAATTGAGGTCTAGATTCGCTTTTAATTATAGTTATATCTTCTATGCTTTCTTTATATTTAGACTTTGACATCTCAACATCAAAAGATAAATTCTGATATGGAATTGAATCTTCATTTATTTTTAATTTTGGAAAATTTATGTTTTCAAAATCTCGTTTAAAGAAATTTTCATAATTGGATATATCTCTCTTAGAAACAGAGTCTAAATTAACAACCAAAGATCTAACATTATTGTATTTGACTGAAAACAAAGCATATTCAACAGGATCTGAAATTCCAGCATCTACTCTTGCTTTAACTTTTGTTAAATAGGGTTCAAGTTCATTTAAAACATCTTTAGCATGATTATAAAGGAAAGAAGAAGCAACCGCTTGTATATAAATACTATTAGCCGTGTATATTAACTGAGATATTGTTTTCTTTTTTTGTAATGATATGTTGTTAGTAAGTTCTCTAGCTTTTCTTATCCCAGCATTTATTTTACCACCTGAGTAAATAGTTTGTCTAATCTCAATTACTCCATCAAAACTATCATCTCTAATTTTTCTTAAAGCATCATCTTGTTTAATCTTTCTGTCTAGAACTTCATCGTTAATTACTCGGAGACTTAGTTCAGGTAACCTCTGTCTTCTATTAAACTTTAAATTCATCTCAGCTTCATTTAAAATTGCAGTAGCATAAGAGAATTCAGGTTGTTCAAGAATTGTTTCTCTCAAAAAATCGAGATATTGCTCTTCACTTTTCAATTCTGAGAATTTTTCAACTGAAGTGAATGAAAATTGTTGAGCAAATATCTTTATTGGAATAAATAATCCAAATACAAGAATTGCTATTACTATTTTTTTCTTATTGTTATGCATATTTTCAAAGACTCAAAAAAAATAATTAAGGTAATAAAAATTAGGGTTAAAAAAAATTAATTTATTTTTTTGCTTTCCCTTTTCCATTATCTTTAGATTTACTCTTCGAGCCCTTTTCTTTTTTTTCTGCATCGTTAAGTTGAGTTTCAAGAGTTTGAAGCGTGTTAACAAGATTATTAATCACCTGAGCAGCAACATTACCTGGAACCTCTAAAACGCCAGATTCTCTTACTTTTCCATCGGGTCCAGCGCATAATCCTTGAATTCTTACCAACCCATTCGCAAACGTTGCAGAACCAATTTGTTCTATAACCATTTTATCCTCCATTTTTAAACAATTACTAGTTAGATGGTGATTCTTTTAATAATTTCAACCCTTAGGAAGTGGTGGGCGTGGCTGGGATTGAACCAGCGACCCCTACGATGTCACCGTAGTGCTCTCCCACTGAGCTACACGCCCTTTTTAACTTTCAAGGATATTTTTTCTTTTCCCTAAATTATCTGGAAAATGGATCCATCCAGTTATTATATACTTGATTTCATTTGTTATAGACCCTCTATGCATATGAGTCCATTCTGAAGGCCAGATTAATGTTAAACCTTTTTTTGGTTTTACTTTTATTTTATAAAAATGAAAATCTGTTTCTCCACCATCATTAACATCATTTAAATAAGTCATCCAAGCAAACAATCTACTAGAGGAAGAAATATGCATTCTTTCAGAATGAAGACCATTAAAGTGACCATCTTGTTTATATCTTTGAAGATTAAAAGGACCTATATGCATCTCTTTGAAATGTTTATTAATTTCATATTTTAGCAAATACTTTTTGTAACAAGCGTCAAGATGTTCTAAGTACTTTTTGATTGGAAGATAACTATTATCATTAATGTCTTTAGGCATGATAGGGAAATCAATTGAGTCCTTAATATTTTTATCTACGCCTGAAAAAGTCTCACCTTCTTTATGTTTGTCTTTATTTGTTTCAAAAAAATCGATTAAATCATCACATAATCCTGTATCATTCATTAACCATCCTTCTATGAAGGATAGGTTGGTCTCAGAGCTTTTAAATTCTATATTTTTCATGTTTAATTTTAATCAGATATTTTAAATAAACCAGATTCAGCATCAGTTTCAAGTATTACTACACCATTACCTAATCTATTGTAATAGAGGTATTTTCTATGATCACCCATTTTATAATATATTTTACCTAAATTGCTATAAAGGGTTCTATTTTCTGGATTTAAAGAAATAGCTTTATTAATTAATTCTATTGCTTTAGAGAACTCACCTTTTTCATTATATACTGATGATAAATTAACAAGTGTATTTGTATCATTTTGATTTAATTCATATGCGGTTAGATAATATTTCTCAGCTTGATCAAATTCAGATAAATTTTCATAAGACAAGCCAATATTATAGTAGACTAAATGGTGAAGCTGGCTAAAGTTTTGAAATTTTTCTATGTTTTTTACTATTCTTTCAAAATAATCTATTGATTGATGATATTTCTTATTATTTAGACTATAATAACCTAATCTAAACAGTATTTGAAAATTATCTTTATTCGTTAAATATGCTTTTTTGTAGTATTTTTCTGACTCTTCAAATTGTTTTAATTCGTGCAACACATTACCCATAGTTGCGTTTAATAGATCTGAGTCAGTGTTGTTTTTTAATGCATTTTTAACGATATCTAACGCATATTCTTTGTTATTTGTTAACAAAAGATTATTTGCTAATTCAAAAGTAACATCAGGTGAAGCATTAGTTAATTCATACAACCTTAATAAAAATTTATTAGCATCTTTTAATTTTTGTTGTTTCTTTAATGAAACACAATAGTTTTTAATTACAAGTATATTTTTATTATCTATATTCAAGCATTTTTTAAAATAACTATCTGCTAGATCATAATTCTCTGATTTTAGGCCGATTAAAGCCATTAGATTTAAGGCCTGAATGTAATCCGGCTCATCATTTAGAATATCTTGACATTCCTTTACTGCCAAATCAATTTGGTTTTTATGAAAATATTTATTTGCTAATAAAAATTTATCGTCAATTAATTTATTCATAAGATCATATAATTCCTTACTTTTAAGTTTCTATAAACTATAATTAATTAAAAAATTGTAACATGAATAAAAATTTAAAAATATATGAAAGAGTTTTAAGCCTATATAATAGTAAAAAATTTAAAGAGGTGGAAGATTTTTATGAATTACTAGTTAATGAGCATTCTAAGGATTCAAAGTTGTTAAACATTCTTGCTTCAAGCTTGGTACAAAATAAAGAATATATGAAAGCTATTGAAGTATTCAATAAATTGTTGGTTATTGACCCTAATCAACAACACATAAACTTAAATCTTGGTAATCTCCATAGATTAATTGGTAATCAAGATCAAGCCGCTGAACATCTTTTAAAAGAAGTAAGTCTCAATGAAAATAATTATGCCCCTCATTATAACTTAGCTTTATTGTATGAAGCAAAAAAAGAAACTTTAAATGCAATTAATCACTATGAAGAATCGCTTAAAAAATTAACAGATGAACATAAAAATCTTACTGAAGAAATTGGAAATAAATATATCAGATATTTAATCTCAGTAGGTAAAAATGCTGATGCTTTAGTAGCGACCAAAGAATTAATCTTAAAGCTCCCTGATTCGGAAATCCTATTAGGATTACTAGGAAATTTATACACCTGGGCAGGAAACTACACATTAGCAATAGATCAATATTATAAAGCCCTAAAAATTAATAAAAATAATAAAACGATAAAATATGATTTATCAATTTGTTTAAGACACTTAGGTAAGCTAAATGAGGCTATAGATCTTTTAAAGGATTTAAATTATCTGAATTCAAGAGCACTTTATATTGAAAATTTATTTTTAGATGGTCAAAAAGAAGAATTTATAAATCAACTAAAAGACGCGAGTAAAAGTTATCCTGGAAATAGGATTCTAGCTAATTTAAGTAAATATTCTTCAATTCTTTATGGATTTGATGACAATTATCCATTTTGTAGAGAACCACTTCAATTTATTTATAAAAAGAATATTTTAGAAATTAGATTTGTAGAGTCTCTTATTGAAGAAATTTTTTCTTTAAATTTAGGTTATTCAAAACAAAATCTTATTATTAATGGTAAGCAATCATCAGGTAATCTTTTCAAATTAAAATCTAAAAAAATAGAGAAATTGGAACAAATTATAAATAAAGAAATATTAAACTATAGGGATAAATTTAGTGAGAAAAATCAGTATCTTACTAAGAATTGGCCAGAAAATAGTTTTTTAAATTCATGGTATATTGATCTTATTAGGGGGGGTTCGTTAAGTTATCACTATCACCATAATGGATGGATAAGTGGAAGTATTTATCTGAAAATGCCTGAGACTGAAGATTTGTATGAAGGATCAATTGAGTTTAGTTATGAAAACGATAACTACGGAAAACAGATAAAATCCAAAACAGAAGTGTTAAAACCAGAAGTTGGAGATATTATATTATTCCCATCATCTTTAAGTCACAGGGTTAACGCTTTTGATAGTGATTTAAATGAAAATAGAATTAGTATCGCTTTTGATTTAGTTCCAATTAATTAATATGATAAATGAATTTAAAAAAGTATATAGTTTAAGTAAGCCGGAAATTACTAGATCTCCTATAATTCTTACATCACCACATTCTGGAAGAACTTATCCTGAAGAATTTATTAGATTCACAAACTTTAATAAGAAGCAATTGAGAGTTTTTGAAGATAACTATGTAGATAAACTATTTAATTTTAATTTAAATTTTGATTGTAAGTTTTTAATTTCAGAAATTCCTAGAGTTATCGTCGATTTAAACAGAGATAAAAAAGAAATTGATAAGCAAATGTTTTTTAATTTTTCTGGTCTTTCTACAAAAGAAACAAATAAGGTTTTATCTGGAATAGGTGTTTTCCCGAAATTATTAGGATCAGATCTTATTTATAAAAAGAAAATGGATTGGTTAGTTTTTAAGAAAATTATAGAAGATGTTTATGATGTCTGGCATGGAGCTCTCAAAAAAGAGATAATTGATACAAAAAAATATTATGATAGATTAGTTCTTCTGGATTGTCATTCTATGCCGAGTTATGATCGATTTGGTTATAAGGTTGATAAAGGGTTTCCAGAATTTGTTATTGGTGATTTATGGGGAAAGAGTTGTAGTAGAGATATAGTAGATTTTATTACTAATTTTCTCCACGATAAAGGTTTTAATGTCTCTCGTAATATTCCTTATGCAGGTGCATTTATTCTTGATAACTATGGAAAACCTAAAGATGGAATAAATGCTATTCAATTAGAAATAAGAAAAGATTTATACTTTGAAGAAAAAGAATTAAAATTAAGCAATAACTTTAAGAAAATTAGATTGATTATGGAAGAATTAATTGGAAAACTTAATTGTGTTCTCTATGATTTAGAGTATTACGAAAAAAGTGCGGAATAAAAAATTTTGTCATTATGAATAAAACATTAGAAGAAAGAATTGATACTCAAGGTAATTTAGTTAATGACGGTAAATATAATGATGCTTTGATATTGTCTCAGGAGCTATATAAGGAATACCCTAACGACATAAGGGTTTTAAATAATATGGCTCTAGCTTACAAAAAATTAGGTAAAAATAATGATTCTAGGGCAATTTTTCTTAAGATTATTGACCTAGAGCATGACCCTAGGTGGCCTGCAATTTACTCAAATGCTGGGGCTTTGTTATTGAGTCTAGGTGAAGTTAAAAAATCTATTGAGGCAAACAAAATAGCCTTAAAATTTGATGAAAAAAATCATACCGCTCTTGTTAATATGGGAATAGCTTTCTCTGACCTTGGCGATATCGAGGGCTCTATAGAACATTATAAAAGATCTTTAGAAATAGATCCTGAAAATGGCGATGCAAATTATAATTTAGCAAATATTTATCGAGTTACCCAAAATTACAAAGAAGCAATAAAATTGTATGATAAGACTGATAAAAGGTTAAGTAAAAGTAATCAACTTGAATGTATTTATAAGGATAATAATAAAGAGCTCTTTAATGAAAAGTTAAATTTTTTAATCAATAATGATCAGTTGCAACCTTTAATAGCCTCACTTAGTTCTCATTCGGCTATTAGATATGCTCAAGAAGATAAATATCCCTTTTGCCCAAACCCAATGGATTTTATTTATAAATTTGATTTATATCAAGACGATCGTTTTAATGATCAATTTTTATTTGATTTAGTTAGTGAGATTAATAAAGCAGAAATTAATAAGAAAAGTCAGTCATTGCTTAAAAATGGATTTCAATCATCTGGTAATATATTTCTACAAAATCTGCCTAAAATAAATATTCTCAAACAAATAGTTCAGGATTGCATTAAAAGTTATTATCAAAAATTTGAAAAGGAGCAAATCCTCCTAATACAAAGCTGGCCAAGAGAATATCAGTTAATTGGATGGGTGATAATTATGCAGAATAGAGGATCATTATCACCACATATGCATAAAGAAGGATGGGTAAGTGGTAGTTTGTATTTGAATATGCCCGCAAAAAGATCTAATGACGAAGGAAACATTAGATTTTCTTTAGATGGAGGAGATTATCCCAATGATAACAAAAATTATCCCGAAAAGATAATTGATATCAAAAGAGGTGATTTAGTTATGTTTCCATCATCTCTTTTTCATTCAACTATTCCATTTGAATCCAAAGAAAACAGAGTTTCTTTTGCATTTGACTTAATACCGAAATTTTAAAAAATTATTTATTATCTGAGATAATAATTAGAATAAAAAATTATCAATTTCTTTCCATAATATTTTTCGAAATTTGTCTTTTTCCATGAAAATTTCATGTTCACAAGATTCAAAATTGATAATATCTGCATTTTTCAATTTTTTTGCCATTTCAGCTACATGTTTTGAGGAAACAACTCGATCATCTAAACTATTTATAAATAATATTTCAGTATCAATTGTTTCAGCCCAATCTTTTTTTCGTATTTCATTGAATATTGCTTTTACAGCTTTCGCCCATGCATTTGTTACGCCCCATAATCTTAAATTTTTATTTTTGCGCACTAATTTTTGAGTTCTTGTATACCTATATTGATCTGATGTAAGATCGTTTTCTTCAAAAGCTGTTTCTTCACCCATGTTTGGTTTTGATCCAAGCAAAAAACTATCCTTTGCAAAGAAAAAATTAGCTATATCAATTAAAGGGAGTAAAAGTTTTTCTCCTTTAAATCCAAGCATTGGGGCAGAAAGGATTACTTTATCAAATATTTTTTCATTTTCTTTTAGAAAAGAAAGCAAAATGCACCCACCCATTGAATGACCAATACCAATTAGAGGTCTGCTGAAGTTTTTTAAAATTATATCTTCTATAATATATTGAAGATCTTTGTGATGGATCTTAAAATCTTCTATATATTGTTTATTAACATCCTCAATCATTCTTTCGGAAAGTCCTTGTCCCCTCCAATCAAAACAAATTACATTAAAATTTCTATCTAAAAGTTCCTGTATAGTTTCAAAATATTTCTCTATGAATTCGTTATGACCTTGTTGTAATAGAATTGTCCCATTATTTGCATCTTTTGCGGTTACACTTTTCCAATAAATTAATCTTAATTTGACATTATCTTTCATGGGTAAAAATATAGATTTTATATTTTTAGGAGCTTTATAATCATCTAGCTCAATATATGGGGCAGTTTCAAATTCCATCACTTATGATCTTTAAATATTTAGATTTCTTTATTATCATAGCAAAAAAATATTGAGAAAAACAATGTCTTGGGAAAAAGATATAAAAGAAATAAAGAAAAGAGAAGAGCTTGCTATGGAGCAAGGTGGTCAAGAATCTGTTGCTAAACATCATAGCAAAGGCAGAAAAACACTAAGAGAGAGACTAGATTTAATATTAGATAAAGACTCTTTTGATGAAATTGGAAAAATATCTGGTTCAGCTAATTATAATGAAAAAGGTGATTTTGAAAACTTCACTCCTGCTAATTTCTTGTTAGGTTTTGGAAAAATAAATAATAAACAGGTCATAATAGGCGGAGAAGATTTTACATTAAAAGGCGGATCTCCTAATCCTGCAGGCTTAAGAAAGAGTATATATACAGAAGAATTGGCACTGAAGTATAAATTACCCTTGATTAGGTTGCATGAAGGAGGAGGAGGCTCTGTTACAGGCTCTGGAGGAACGGCAAATAAACCAACTATACCGAATAGCGAACCTGTCTATTCCAAGAATAGATTCCAAGCTCTTGCTCAATGCTTAGGTGTAATACCTGTTGCTACAGCAGCACTAGGCCCCGTTGCTGGATTACCTGCTGCTAGACTTGTTGCCTCTCATTTTTCAGTTATGACAAAAAATTCTCAAGTAATAATTGCTGGTCCAGCAGTTGTAAAAAGAGCTCTAGGAGTGGATGTCACAAAAGAAGAATTGGGAGGACCAGAAATTCACCTTAAGTCTGGGGTGGTAGACAATTTAGCCGAAGATGAAGAAGATGCTCTTAATCAAATAAAGGTATTCTTATCATATTTACCTGATAATTTTATGAACTTACCTCCATCAATATCTTCAAATGATAAAATCAACAGAATGGAAGAAGATTTGTCATCAATAATTCCAACAAATAGAAGAAAATCATATTCTATGCGAAAGCTGTTACAGCTTATTCTTGATAAGGATAGTTTTTTCGAAATGAGTAAAATGTATGGCCCAAGTTTGATTACTGGATTAGCCAGGTTAAATGGCCATTCAGTTGGTATTTTAGCAAATGATTGCATGTTTTATGCTGGAGCAATGACATCAGATGCTTCTCTTAAATTAAGAAAATTTATCGAT
>MDSW01078043.1_pt1 | contig 25697 bp, 18 predicted proteins | sample 811171 | NCBI WGS metagenome assembly MDSW01 (sample SAMN05326641, study PRJNA326480) | marine metagenome | isolation source: seawater | place: Atlantic Ocean: North West | collected 2012 | reverse complement strand
CACCTCGACGCCTTTCAACTCCAACTGACGCCTTTCAACTCCACCCCGACATTCGCTCGTATAGAACGACCCTCATCGCCTCCGACGACGGACGCGCGACGACGACGCGAAAGGCGCGGCGGCGCGCGGCGCGCTCGGCTCCGACGACTCCTCGCGTCCCTCGCGCATATCTTCGCCTGGTGCGTCGCCGCGGAGGCGTCCATGCAGCACGGGTACTACCCCTCCGCGGTGTTCCACGGCGCGAGGGTGTTCGAGGGCGGCGCCGAGACCGCGGCGGCGTGGACGAGGAGGTGCGTTCTATACACTGGTCCCCATACGACCGCGTTCGCGTGGTGAACGCCGATCCTTAAGGATTTTCGCCGGCGTGTCTCTGCGCCCACCCCTCGCTTTCAATCCCCGCCCTCGACGCCTTTCAACTCCATCTGACGCCTTTGAACTCCACCCCGACATCGCTTTGGACGCGGAGCCTCGGGTTTCTCCGACTGTTCGCTCACGTCGTGACGTACCTCACGATGACGTGGGCGACGTCGCACGTGGTCTTCGCGCTCCCTTGGGCGATCGCGTCGTTCGTCGACGACGCGCGCGACGTCCCGCACGACACCCCGGTGTTCTGGCTGGACGCGTGCGAATCGTTCCGCAGGCACTGGAGCGTGTTTCACGCGTCTCTGTTTCAGTTTTTTTACGCCTCCGTGTTCCAGCCGCTCGGCGGCGGGCACCTCGCGGTCGTCGCCGTCGTGGCGTTCTCGACGTCTTTCCACGGGTTCCAGACGCACTGGTTGATTTGGGGGCTCGTGAACGGGCTCGGGCTGAGCGCGGAGCGCGTCGTCGACGCGCGGGGGGAGACCCGGCGTCGGACCACCCGGGAGGGGACGTTTTGGTTCGCGCGGGAAGCGGTCTCGAAGGCGGCGCGGCGGACGGTGGCGATCTACTCCGCGGTGCTGACGACGTGCGGCCGCGGGTTCGACGCGCGCGCGCACGCGTCGGTCTTTGGCGCGTTCTTCGCGTGCTCGTGCGCGTGGGAGGCGACGCGGCGCGGCGACGCGGGGTAGCGAGCGTAGTAACCTTAACGAAAAATGGGCACTCAGACACACTCAGCTTCCGAGATCGCGACGAACTGATGATGAACTGAGATTCACAACGACGACGCGCGCGATGGAGATCGAGCCCGCGGCCGCGGATCCGCCCGCGCCCGCGGCGGATCCTCCCGCGGCGGATCCTCCGGACGACGCGAAGAAGCCGCCGCTCAAGAGCTGGCGCGAGCGGAGAGCGGACGCGTTCGAGGCTGAGTTCGGGGGCCCGCAGAACCTCGACGGCGGCGCGAGGTGGTGGCTCTCGGACTCGGAAGGGGACGATTCCGACTCGAGCGGATCGTACGACAGCGACGACTTCGACGACGAGTCGTGGCGCGGGAAGAAGAAGAAAGACGCCGCGCGCGCGGCCGCGAAGGCGAAGCTCGAGGAGAAGGTGGCCGGCGCGGGCGAGGAGGGCGCCGCGAAGGACGCGGAGAAAGCGGGAGAAGACGGAGACGGCGACGGCGATCCGCGAAAGAAGAAGAAGCAGAAGAAGAAGCGCGTGAAATTTTCCATCCCGGACGCCGTGGACGACCTGAACGACGACGACGGTCTGTACGGCGACGACCTCGACGACCTGGACCAGAAGTGGGCGGACAAACAGCGCGGAGGCCGCCAGTCCGACGCGATCCTGAGCTGCCCGGGCTGCCTCGAGATCGTCACCATCGACTGCCAGAAACACGCGCGCAGCGACGAACAGTTTCGCGCCATGTTCGTGCAAAACTGCGTCGTCACCGACGCGACGACGGAGCTGCGCGGCTCGGAGGGACAGCTGGACGTGCCGGACGAGGACGGGCCGTACCACGAGGTGAAGTGCGAGACGTGCGACACGCTGGTGGGGGTGCGGGACAGAGAGGAGGTGTACCACTTCTTCCACGTGTTTCCGTCGCACGCGTGACGGGGGTTGGGGGACGGGTGGGCGAGAGAGGTCGTCGGCGGCGGCGGAGACGGATCGGATCGATCGGACGCTCGGCGCGTTCTTCGGTCGTCGTCGCCGTCTGCCGCGTCGCGACTCGCCGCGCGCGGGGTGGCGTCGCGTCGAGTAGCCCGAGTTGTGTTGCGTAGTAGCTAGCGATTGCGTAGGAGATCAGAGATCGTTCCGACGCGGCGGCGGCGACCCCGGACCCCGCCGCGGCCGAAAAGGGACGGAACGACGCGACGGTTCGTCGTTCGGCGAACCGCGCGCCGCGCCGGTTCGAGTCGTCTCGAATTGGCAGCATCGCGCGAGATCCGCACTCGCGTCCGCGCGCCGCGACGCCGCGCACGCAGGACCTCTTCCCCGCATCGCGATGCCGCCGTTCACGACGTGCGTGCCGCGCAAGTCGCGCGCGAAGGACGCGGACGTCTTCGTGACGAACCGCCACCTCGCGCGCGACTTCGAGGACGCGCCCGAAGAGGATGATGCCGCCGTGTCGTGCACCGCGTCCGCCCCCGACGCGATGTTCCATCCTAAACCGTCCGCGCTCGTCCCCACGATCCAGATGTGGTGGTCGCACATGAAGTACATCCTCCTGTTCGCGCTCGCGGTGACGAGCGTCTTATACCTCGTCGTGTACTCCGCGACGCGCGAGTGCTCGCGCGGGCTCACGCGCGACGTCTTCGAGACGCACGGACAGACGGAGATCACGCGACGATGGATGCGCTGTTACACCCCAAACTACACCGCGGACGCGTTTAAGCCGATGGAATCCCTCGGCGCGTTCAGCGTCTACGTCGTGCGCATGGTGCGCATGTGGTCCTCGACGAGCTCGGACAACATCTTCTTCATGCACATGTTCACGTGGAACCTCCAGCGGAAGACGCGACGGTGGCCAACGAAGCTATACTTAGCGTTGGCGGCGATATATTTCCTCGTCCCGTTGATCGACTACTCCGCCACGGGATACCGCCACCTCTGGTCGTGGTCCATCTCCTTCGCCGGGTGGTTGGCGAGCTTCATCGCCGTCTGGGCCGCGTACGAGACTCGCGACATGAACTTCATCTACTTCATCTTCACGTACCAGGGCATGTCCGCGATGGCGTACATCATGGCCATCTCCAACGTGTCCACGGCGACGGGGCAATACGCGTTCGCGATGAAACTCGTCGTCCGCTTCTTGTTCGACCCCATCCTGTGGGAGTCGCTGAAGGCTGCGCACAGGCACTGCGCGATGATGAGCCCGACCCCGGGCGCGGGATTAAACACCCCGATGTTCATGGGACCGATCATCAACCAGGCTGTCTTCTCGCGCCTCCTCCTCTTCGTGATCACCAACGACGGCAAGACGGACGTCATCACCCTGCAGCTCATCATCTCCCTCAACGAGCTCATGCTGAACAGCACGATCAAGCACCGCGACGCGTACTTCAGCAAGCTCGTGCTCGGGACCACGACCGCGGACGCGTACCTCGCGAGCGACAAGTCCGAGGAGTTGCACGCGGTGTCGTGCCTCGGGAACGTCTTCAGCGAGCTCGCGGCGATCGCTTTTCTGACGCCGCTCATGGCGGTGATGAATCTCCCGTCGACGCCGACGCTCGACGACGGCGCGACGCGCACGACGGACTACGACGAGCTCGCGTCGCAGTGCCTGAAGCTCGTCGCGATCGAGGTCGGCCTATCGTTCGTCACGATGTTCGCGCAGTACAAGTTCCACGGCGTCGACTTCACGCGGACGTTTAAGCGCGCGGAGAAGGAATACGCGCGCGTCACCGGCGGATTGAAAAACTGGCGGCTGTTTTCGTACCGGTTCTGGGTCTACCTCACGATGACCATCTTCTTCTTCTTGGTCGCGTGCGGAACAGTGCTCGGCTCCGTGTTCGCGATCAAGATGTGCCCGCGCGTGCGAGATGACGGGCACGTGTACTTCACCCTGTGCGCGCCGAACGAGTCGAGGCACCTCCCGGGCGGCCCACCGACCGAGCTCCCGTCCATCCTCGCGGTGAATTACGATTGGCCGCCGTGGAAGTCGAAATACGCGTACGACTCCTCGGACCCTTCGTACGGGAGTTAATAATCGACGGGCTGCGCGATGAAGCGACGAAGGAAGCGCGCGAAGGAGGCCGAAGGAGGCCGAGGTCGCGCGGCGGTCGGTGCAAGAACAGAACTACATACGCCTACTGTGAAAAAAAAATCAATCTCTCTTCTTCTTCTTCTTCTTCTTCTTCTTCTTCTTCTTCTCCGCTCGTCTTCGTCTTCGTCTTCGCCTCGCCGCCCTCGCGCCGCGCGATGTCGATCCACTCCGCGATGAGCCTACCCTCCATCGCGCGCGCTCGTTTCACGCTCTCGATGTCGTCAGGGTGGCTCCACATGAAGTCCAAGTGATGCGCGCCGCCGCGAACGGGAACCTGACGACGAAACGGGCGACGCGGCGCATCAGTCGAAAGGGGGGTTGAAAGGGACCGACGCGATCGAACGTTCGTTGAAAGTGAAGCGCGGGCGAAGAACGGTCGACGACGGGGAACGTCCAACTCCTTAAGGAACGGCGTTCACATCGCGTCCGGGGTCGTATGGGGACCAGTCTCACCGCGACCAACGAGTCGGAGACGTTCGCGTTCACGCCGAGACGCGACCACGGGTCGAGGTCGCCGTTGGACCACGCGATCCTGGACGCGTCGCTCAGGCGCCGTCCCCCGAACTGCGTGGTCGCCCACCCGACTCTCGGGGTCACGCCCCATCGCTTCTCGCAGCGCGCGATCTGCTCGGACTCGTTCCACGGCTGTTTCCAGAACATGTCCCGCTCGCCGTCCCTCGACGACGGCATGAATTGCTCGGTGCAGAACTGCCAGTCCCACCCGTCGCCGTCGCGCCGCGAGTCTTCGTTCACGCCGGCGCGGATATCGAAGCACGCCGCGTCGCCGGAGTGGTTGTAGAAGACGCCGACCGCGTCCGCGAGCGCGGACAGAAGCCCCGCGTCGTCGTCGTCGTCGTCGTGGCCGTGACCACCGTCTCCCGAGAGCCGTTCAAACCCGACGGCGGCGTCGCACGCGACGCGCATCGGATACGCCGGCAGAGTCCCGTCCCCGTTGAGGATGTACGAACTCGGATACGGGTAATTACCCATGGCCATGTAATCGAACGCGTCTTGCGCCCACGCCATCGCGTCGTCGACGTCCTCGGGCGCGCGCAGCGCGTCGCACAGCCGCATCGACTCGCGCATCGTCGTCCTCTCCCGCCTCGCGTCGTCTCGCCGCGCCTCGAGCATCGTCGCGAACGCGGCTCTCACGCGCCCGACGCACGCCGCGTTCGCGCCCGCGTCCTCGCTCGCGTCGTGCGTCACCCCCTCCGCGAACGCGCCCGCGTCCACGCGCGGGGACTCCCCGTCGAAGCTCCAGATCGGCGCGCTCCCCGCGATCGCGCCGGCGACGAGCCACGGGTACTTGAGACGCATCCACGTGCTCAGCATGCCGCCGTACGACCCGCCGAACGCGATCACCGCGGCGGATGAACGAAACGCGTCGCTCGTCTTCAACTCCGCGATGAGCGTCGCGTAGTCCGCCATCGCCTGCTCGGACGTGAGGTGCGCGAGGTTCCCGTCGCCGAGCGGCGACCGTCCGTACCCGCGGTGCTCCGCGAAGACGAGCGCGGCGCCGTGCTCGGGGGCGAGCTCCCACATGAGCCCCGTGTTGTTCACGTACAGCTCGACGTCCGCCTCGTTCCCGACGTAGAAGAACAGCGGCGCGTCCGCCCCGCGCGCGTGCCTCGCGCACACGAAGTACCGCTGCGAGTACGTCGCCGTCGGACGCGGACGCGGACGCGGGCGACGACGCGCCTCGAGGGATACGCCGGATACGCCGCCGCGAGGGAACGAGAAGTGGTCCACCGGCGCGTCGCGTCTTCGCTCGTCGCACTGCGAGATCGGGGACTTGAAGCGCGCGTGCGGCGGCGGGTGGCCGCGGGAGACGCGAGGGAAGCGCGGGGCGCGCGCCGCGCTCGCGCTCGCGGGCGCCGCGCACGCCGTCGCGAGGACGCACAGCGCGAGCGGCAGCATCGCGACCGCGCGCGCGGGAGGGAGACGCATGACGGAGTGACGACGCGACGCGACGTCGTCGTTGTTAAACGCAGTCATCGCGTCGGCCGAACCACGCCACGTCGTCGTCAGATCGCGACGCGCGGAGGGCGGGTCGCCGCGTCCCATACGACGGCCAGACGACGGCCATGCCCGCGTCCGCGCGGATGTACGTCGCCGCGCTCCGCCCCAAGACGCTCACCGCCGCGCTCGTGCCGTACCTCGTCGGCGGCGCGCTCGGGACGAAAGCCGCGCACGCCAGCGCGTGGGGCAACGCCAACATGGCGCTCCTCGGCTACCTCCTCGTGCAGGTCGGCACGAACCTCGTGAACGACGCGTGCGACTTCCTCTCCGGCGCGGACGCCGACGATCGCGTCGGGCCGACGCGCGTGACGCAGGCGGGCGCGTTCACGCCGCGCGCGGTGCACGCCGCGGGGTGCGCGTGCTTCGTCCTGTCCGCGGTCGCGATGGCGCCGGCGATCGCCGATCGCGGATGGCCGCTCGCGCTCCTGCTCGTCACGTCGTGCCTCGCGGGATATTCGTACACGGCCGGGCAGTACCCGCTCGGGTACCACGGGCTCGGCGAACTCACCGTGCTCGTGTTCTTCGGGTGGGTCGCCGTGGGGGGGATGCGGCACGTGCACGCGGGGAACGCGAGGAGCGATTTTTTTTCGTTCAACACGCTCGTCGCCTCCGCGCAGGTGGGAGCGCTGTGCACGTCGCTCCTCGCGATCAATAACCTGCGCGACGCGAGGACGGACGGCAGGGTGGGGAAGAACACGCTGTGCGTCGTGTTCGGGGAGACGTTCGCGCGGTGGGAGATCACGGCGCTGACGATCGCGCCGTACCTGTTGAACGCGCACTGGCTCGGCGCCGTCGTCGCGCGGCGATTCCCAGAGGTGACGGCGTATCTCGGCGTGGAGACGTACTGGCGCGCGGCCGCGCTGTCGTCGCTGACGCTCCCGATCGCGGTCGACGTGTTGATGACGACGTGGGCGGTCGCGGGGGAGTGGGATCGCGCGCGGGCGGGGAAGGTGCTCAACGGCGTGTTGGCGCGCGCGGCGGCGTTGCATCTCTTCTTCGGCGCTCTGCTCGCCGCGGGGGTGTGGCTCAGCTGACGACGGACGAGAGAGATAGACCGGAGGCTGCGCGCGTCGATAGCGTCGTTATATGATATTCGTTCGTTCGACGTCCGCGGCGCGTCGTTGTTTAATAGCACGCATTTCATGTACAACTATATGCGTGATATGTCAAACAAACATTGTCAAAGCAACCCGTGCCGACGAAGCGGAGCGTCAGTTCACCCCGCCCGACGGCGGCCGGCTCGAAGGCCGGCTCGAAAACTGCGACGGCGGCCGGCTCCCCGTCTCTCGCGTCGGCCGCGGGCGCCACGCGAACCCTTCGTCGTCGGGATCCTCCTCGGCGCCCCTCGCGACCTGATCGAGGTAGTCCTTCAGCGACGTCGTCTCCTCCCTCGGCGTGTGATGCGCGCTCGACGGATCCGGCGTCGCGCCCGTCAACGTCCCCGGCTTGACCGGCGACGCCGTGACCCCGACCCCGACCCCGACGCCGACGACGCCGCCGCGCGCGAGCCGATCGTCCCTCTCCCTCCGCGGCGGCGACGCCCCATCATCTCCGCCGCCGCCGGACTCCAAGTCGCCCGTCTCCGCCCCGGGCGCAGAGACCCCCTTCGACTCGCCGCGTCCGCGGTGCTTCGCCTCGTGTTCTTGCACCAGATGATGATACTCCGGGTAGAGCGCGCGGCGCAACCCGCGGTACATGAGATCCGGGAGCAAACCCGCGGCGACCAGAAGCGGGATCCCGGCCCAGTACTTCGACGTCGGCCCCACGGACGTGTGGAAGATGGTGTACGAGTACGTGCTCCAGTACGGATCCGTCGTGCTCAGGATGATGTTACACGCGTACCATATGGCGATGGAGGACCATATGCACGCGTGATGGATCCACGTCCAGTAGTTGATCATCTGCGCCATCTGTAAGTTCACCGTGATCACGATGCCGGTGTAGAGCTGCGTGCCGACTTCCCACAGCCCGAACACGTGGCCGGCGCTGGAGTCCGCCTCGCCGCCGTGGATGAGGTAGAAGACGAACACGAAGTTGATGACGCTGACGTACACGCCGTTCGCCGCCCAGCCGAGCTTGACGATCGTGCTGAAGCACTCGTTGTTCTGCGACTGCTTGTACAACCGCGGGAACTTCAGGCAACTCCGCTGGTTCACGTCTTGGTCCAAGCACCCCAACGCGAGCACGGGGAACGACGTCATCAACACGTTAAACGCGGACATGAGCCAGTCGTTGTAGATGATCTGCCCGCTGCCTTGGCTCGTGAGGTTGAAGTAAAACAACGACAGACCGAACGCGAGGTTCTTGTAGAAGAAGTACGTAACCATCTTCGCGATCCGCTTGTAGTTGTACCGCCCGTGCACGAGGAGCAGACGCTCCAAGTACCGGAACTGCGCGAACGCGAAATCGGACGCCATCACGGCTTGCATCCCCTCCTGCCCGGAGATGCCGACGCCGATGTGCGCGGCTTGGATCATCCCGACGTCGTTGGCGCCGTCTCCGATGGCGAGCGTCGTGCGACCGCTGTCCTTCACCAAGCCCGTCACGAGCGCCTTCTGCAACGGCGATACCCTGCAGCACACGACGGACGTGCACGCGCAGCCGAGGTCTAACAACATCGGCGCGATCTCCTTCTCGAGCGCGAAGGACAACGACCGGCCGTCGATGACGAGCGACATCTCCTTCCCGGATTGAGCGAACTTCAACGCTTCGATTTTATTCGTCCCCTCCGCGATTTGACGCCGCACGCTCTCGCGCGCGAGCGCGTCAAACTTCGCGCGCGTGATCTCGCGGTCCGCCTCCTGCCTCACGAGCTCGTCCACGTTCACGACGTGCATCTCCATGTCCTGTCGTATCAGCGAGCACGCCTGACCGATGTTGATCGCGGTGTCTTGCTTATCCCCGGTCAAGACCCAGACCGCCATCCCCGCTTTCATCAGCTGCGCGATGCAACGCGGCACCCCGTCCTGGAGCTTATCCTCGATCGCGGTCGCGCCGAGGAGGTACAGGTCTCTCTCGATCGCCTCCGCGCACGCTTCGATCTTCTCGTCCCTCTTCTCCATCGCCTGCGCCGCCTCGACGTAGCCTTCGTTCCACTTGGCGTACTCCGCCTCCGGGATGTCTCTCTTCGCGAGGCACAGCGTGCGCAATCCGCTCGCGGCGTAATCGTCCATGTGCGCCTGCGTCGGTTCCGTGTACTTTTGGTTCCCGTACGCGAGGCGGTCGTATATGATGCTGTCCGCGCCCTTGCAGAAGAGCGTGATCTTACCCTCCGGCGTGCGCACGATCGCGGACATGCGCTTCCTCGTGGAGTTAAACTCGAGGATGTTCAACACGTCGTAGTGCGCGTCACGGACGCCGCCGCCTTTGCCGCTCGGCTCCTCGACGTCCACGCCCGAGGTGTTCCTCGTCTTGAAGAAAAAGCCGAACCGCTTCGCGGCGACGACGAATGCGGCCTCGTCCGGGGACTCGGCCTGGTACGAGATCGTGTCCGGGTTCGGCTCACCCTCCGGGATGACCGTGTGGCACACGGCGAGGCAGCGGAAAAACTCGCGAATGTCGCCGTCGTTCGGTAAACCCATCCACGCGCCGTTGTCGATCCTCTTGTCCTTGAAGTTGAACCCCGGCTCGATCGCTTTCGCGCTCGAGGGCGCGCTCAGGATCCTCCCTTGCCTCTGCGCGATGTTCCGCTCGATCTCCGTGACGCCCTCGCCGTACGACACGCCCGCGACGGAGCACTTGAAAAACTCCATCGAGTTACACGTCAGCGTCCCGGTTTTGTCCGACAAAACCGTGTTCACCATCCCGAGCTCCTCGTTCAGGTTCGACGTCCGCGCGCGCATCGGGGTGTCCGTCTCCGCGTGGTACATCCGCTTGTCGTTGTTCAGGAAGATCATCGCCTGGCACACCTTGACGAATTCCAGCGACACGTACAGAGAAATCGGAATCAAGTACCCGTACAACACGTACGACGTCAAAAACGCCACTAACCCCACGGTCGTGGAGTCGCTCGGGTCGAACACCATGTCCGCGACCACCGTGTTCATGTACCAGTGATCCAGGGACTCGTCTTTGATCCACAGCCCGCACACGACGGCGGTGACGGTGCATATGATCACGAGCAACGCGAGCATGGCGAGGACGATCTGGTCCATCCCGCGCTCCACGGTGCTGCGCTTCGACGGCGCCGCGGACGAGTTCATCATCACCTTGGTGTCGTGCCCGGTGTATATCGCGATCCCGATGACGTACTCCGTGTTCCGCAGCGAGCTCCCGCGCAACAGCACGTTGACGGGCTGCAGAGAGATTTTCTTGACGTCGCCTTCGAACGGAGAGCCGTCGTACACCTCCCTCGTCGCGTCTAAGTTCCCGGTGAACGTGTACAGCGAGTTGTTCGCGTGCTCGCACTCGACGTGGCACGCCTTGTTCGAGCTCATCGCGGCTAGGATCGCGTTCCCGCCGTCGACCACCTTGCCCATCCCTTCCACGCCGCGTTTGAGTTTTAAATTCGTCTCCCCGTCCAAGTTCTTCGTCTCCACGTAGCACACGCGGTCGTCCAGGTTGGACGCGAGGAGGACGAGGTCGCACGGGAACGCCTGGTCTCTCACGACCCTGACGAGGTCGCCGCTTCGCACCTCGCGCCACTCGCACTGCGTCATGGACGTCCCGTTGAACCGTTCCGTGAGCGTCGTGTTTTGCTCCTTGTCCTGCTTATGCCTTTTATAATCTTCCACCGCCTCTTTCGCCATGGAGAGCCCGACGACTAAGATGAGCGGCGTCCATATCGTGTACGGCTCGATCGGCGAGATGGCGGGGAACAGCGAGATGATCGCGACGGAGAGGAAGTAGATGTTCGCCACCCGGCGGAACTGCTCGTACAGCGCCTTGGGCAGGAACGTGAAGAGGTTGTACTTGCCCGTGCAGATCGAGTTGCCCTTGTACTTGAACGCCGCGTTCGCGTCGAGCGGGTCGACGAACACGACGCGCGACTCCGGCTGCTCGCGCTTGGACAGCGAGCGCAACATCGCCGCGTCCACCGTCGATGCCGCGTCGGCGTCGGCGTCACGGGGACGGACGCGGTTGGGCGAACCGATCGCGCGCGCGGCGCGGTCGAACGCGCCCGCGTTCGACCGCGGGGGTGTTCGCCTCGGCTCTGCCCTCGATTAGTCGTCGGACGGCGCGACCGACGACCAATTTAGTTTGAGGGAAAGGTCGGCGCGGTGGTCGCGCGGACGCGCGACGACCGGCGGATGTCGCCCGGCGCGGTGCGCGCGGGGGTGCGCCGTGGGCGCGGCGCGATCGGTCGCGATCGAACGCGCGAGCCACGCGCGCGCGGGTGTGTGCCGCCGCCGCCGCGCGAGGAGGGCGACGGAGAGACGCGGGCTCTGATCGCCTGAAAACGACTGCAGTCGCGGCAGGGTCACGGCGCCAGCCTGGCTTGCGACGCGAATAATATTCGCGTTGTGGGCGAGGCCGAGGGCGCGGCATTCGAACGCGCGCGGTCGCGTCGATGGACCAGGGGGTCATAGACGAGCTGCTGAAGATTTGCATCGCCGCGCAGACGGTCCTTCTCGGATTCTTCGTCATCGTCGCCATCTTCCGAAAGCCGCAGTGATCGAGCGGCGCGCGGCGATCGCGACTGCTGTGCGCGGATTTAAATTAAAAGTCGGCATCGCAGCTGACGAAATCGTCCACCATGTTCGCGGGAGAGGACGCGGAGAACGAGGCCGGGCTGTCCGAGTACGAGCTCGAGCGCATCGCGCGGATCCGACGGAACAGAGAGATCATGAAGCAGCTCGGCCTCGCGGACCACGACATCGTCTCCGCGGCGAGACAACGATGCGGGCACGACGTCGACGGAGGAGGCGACGCGAAGAGAGCGTCTACTACAGGTAGGCCGAAAAAGAAGCGCGTCGCCGCCGGGGAGAACGGCGTCGTCGAGGGCGCGCGCCGCTCGAAGCGCATCGCGTGCGAGGCGGCGTCGCACCCCGAGGGCGTGGACGGCGACGACGCCGACGAGCGCGCCCGCGGCCGCCGCGCCGCTCACGACGCGTACGCGCTCGACGGCGATCACGAGGCGGAGGAGGAAGCCTTCCGCCTTCGCTGGGCGGGACGCCAGGCGCGCGTCTCCATCGTCGGCACGGCGTCGTACCAGCACACGCTGATGCGCGTGCGGACGATGGACGAGGGCGGGCTGCGGCGGCGCGTGAAGGCGATCGAGCGCGCGAAGGGGAAGCACGCGGTGGTGAAGATGCGTTTGTTCGCGCGCGTGCTGTTTCTGGAGGGACACGACGCGCTCAGCGAGGACGCGGCGGCGTCGTTGTCGCGGTTGATCGCCGAGCTCGGGGACCCGGAGGCGGAGGCGGAGGAGGAGGAGGAGGATGGGGGCGGCGAGGGGAAGGAGAACGCGCCCGCGGCGGAGAAAGCGGCGGCGGCCGTCGAGGCGTGACGTCGACGGTTGTAAACAAAGAAGGTAAAATTATCATAAGAATATTTGCGTAGCGTACAGTACACTCATCGCGTCGTCGCGTCGATCATCTGATGATCTCGCGCTCACGCCTTCAGAGGCTTCCCCTCCGCGTCGAGGCAGTCCCACCCGTCCGCCTTCACGCTCTCCACCGCGGCAGGGGACCCGACGATCGCGAGCGCGGCGGTCTTCCCGACGAGATATTTCTCCGCGCACGATCGCATCTTCTCCGCGGTGCAGTCCAACAGCCGGCTCCGGAAGAGCTGCCTGGACTCGTCCGTGAGACCGGCGGTGAATCTCGATGCGCCTCTGGACTGCGGCGCGACCGGGGCGTCGATCGCCTTGAACGCGCGCAGGTGCGCTTCCTCCAACAGCGCCGGGGTGAGGTTCCCTTTCGTCGCCGCCCACTCCGCCGCCTCGACAAACTTTTCAATCGTCGCCGTCGTGTTCGGGTCTCGGTACGACGAAAACGCAAAGACGCCCTCGATCGGCGCCGCGGACGCGCCGCCGCCGTACGCGCCGCCCTTCTCTCGCAGTTCCCTGTGAAGGAAGCTCGTGGACATCGCCTGTGCGAGGAGGAACAGACCCGCGCTGTCCTCGTGCGCGTACGGCACCGTCTTAAACGACGCCGCGCAGTAGTTGGTTTGCGTCGGCACCGCGACGAACGCCTTCGACGGATCGGGCGCGAACCCGGCGAGGGCGTCCGCCATCGTCGCCTCGTCCTTCTTCGCGGCGGCGCCCTTCGCCGGCATCGCCGCGAGGAGCGCGTCCATCGCTTTCGTCGCCCTCTCCGCGGGCGCGCCGGGCTGGCACGCGACGCGGCATCGCAGCACGCGGTCGGAGGCGAGCGCGATGGACGCGATCTCCGCGAGCGCGGCTTCCACCTCCTCGACCGCGGCTTCCTTCTCCGCGGCGAGCCTCTGAAGCATCGCGACGTGCGGCAACCCCGAGGTGCGATAGTCCAGCGCGCTGACGGCGTCGATGGACGCGTTCGCGTAGCCCTTCGCGTACGAGAGCCCGTTCTGCGCGACGCCCCCCGCGGCGGCGGCGGCTCTCCGGGAGAGGAGCAGACCCACCTGAAGCGAATGTCGGGGTGGAGTTCAAAGGCGTCAGGTAGAGTTGAAAGGCGCCGAGGGCGGGGATTGAAAGCGAGGGACCCTGGGCGGAGAGAGACGCCGGGAAAAGTCCTTAAGGATCGGCGTTCACCACGCCGACGCGGTCGTATGGGAACCAGTGTATAGAACCCACCTGCTTCTCCTCGCCGCGCCACCGCGCGCCGGTGACCACCTCCGCGATGAGATCGAACATCGCGTCGACGTTGCGATCGAGCGCGTTGCCGGAGATGGATAAGACGATCTGCGGCGGGCCGTCGCCGTCCAAGGGGAGGATGGAGTCGACGCCCGCGCCGACGCCGCCAGTCTTGAGCTTCTCCAGTTGCGACAGTTGCTTGTAATCGCGCTCTTTCGTCCCGAGCTCCGTGATGAAGTCGGCGAACAGGTCGAGGTACGGCACGAGACGGTCCGGGACGTCGGTGACGTCGAGCAAGACGCTCGCGTACGTGATGCCGTTCGTGGGCTGGAGGTCCAGCTGTAACGGCTTCCCCGTCGCCGTTTTCACGTGCTCCGACGTCCACTTGGTGATCTCGCGCGGCACCGCCTCGGAGACGATCAACGTCGGCAACACGCTCGCGTCTTGCACGGAGTCTTGGCTGTCCCTGAGCGCGACCGCCTCGCGGACGATCTCCTTCTTCTTCTCGTCGTCAAGCGCCGCCTGAATCGCGGCGACGTGCCTCTTCTCTTCCTCCTCGAGCTTCGCGTCGTACGTCTTATCCGCCTCGCCGACGACGGTGACCTTGTGCGGGTTGTCCAGGAACCTCCGCCGCACGAGCTTCTGCCAGAACTTCGGGTCCGCGTCCAGCGCGGCGTTGAGCATCGCCGCCATCGCGGGCGTGCGCAGCGGGCGCATGCCGTCGCCGCCGTGGACCCACGTCCCCATCGCGCCGAACGCCACGCCCAACCCGAACTGCGTCGACGTCCTCGCCGCGCTGAGCTCCACCTGATGCATGATCGCGTCGACGCGGTCTCTCGGGAACCCGTCCTGCGCGATCGCGCGCAGCGTCTCCTCCACGATCGTCTCCACCTTCTCGACGTCCTCGGCGGCGACGCCCTTGAGGCCGACCGCGAACGAGGTCTCGCGTCGGGAGCCGCTGTAGGGCCATTCCATACAAAAACAGTTCTCCGGTCAGTTGAAAGGAGCTGCGATCAAATGTTGAAACCGGGCGATGGGTGAAAAACTTTTGATAGAACGCACCTGTACCCGGTGCCCGGAGCGAACCCGCTTCCCAGTCCGGACTCGAGCAGGCTCTCGTGGAAGTACGCCTGCGGGCCGCTCAGCAGGAGGTCCGACGCGACCGTCAGCGCGAAATTCTCCAGGTCCGCGCCCTTCTCCTTGATCTGGTTCACGAGGAGGTACGCCACGGAGACGACGGACTGCTTCGCCTCGTCCGCGACGACGGCTTCCGCGGGGATCGGCACGACGACGCGTTTCGGCGCCGACAGCCTCAGCTCGTCCGACACGTCCAACGCGCTGACGTCGATCGCGTCGAACTTGCCGAGCGCGAGCTCTTGCGCCTTCGCCAGCGTCTGCTCCAGCGGCAGGTCGCCGTACGTGAAGAACCGCGCGTTCGAGGGGTGGTAGTGCAGCGCGTGGAACGCGCGCAGCTGATCGTGCGTGAGGTCGGGAATGTTCACCGGGTCGCCGCCGCTGTTGTGATGGTACGTGCTCGTGGGGAAGAGCTCCGCGCCGAGCGCGCGGGAGAACCGCGCGCTCTGCGACCCCATCGCGCCCTTCATCTCGTTGAACACGACGCCCTTGTACTTCAGCTCCGAGCTCGGGTCCTCCATGTCCGCGAACTCGAGGCGGTGGCCCTCCTGAGGGTCGTTCCGTCGGTCGAAGCGACGTCGAAAGGCGGAGTCGAAAGGCGTCAGAAGCGGAGTCGAAAGGCGTCGAAGCGCGTCGGGATCGAAAGCGTGGCGTGGGCGAAGAGTGACGAACGCCGGGAGAGAGAGTCCTTATGGAATGAAGTTCACGACGCGAGCGCGGTCGTATGGGAACCAGTGCGGTAATCTATAGAACGCGCCTGAAGGAAATCCTCCCGCGTCAGCTTGGGGAAAAACGCTGCGTCGAGGTAGACGCCGAGCAGGTTGTAGTAATCCACCGTGTTCAGCGTCGCGAACGGGTAGCACGTGTAGTCCGACGCGGTCATCGCGTTCATGAACGTCGACAGCGACCGTCGCAGCATGTTGAAGAACGGATCGCGGATCGGGTACCGTTCGCTGCCGCACAGCGCGGTGTGCTCGAGGATGTGCGCGACGCCCGTGGAGTCCGTCGGCGTCGTTCGAAAGGCGACGTTGAAGACGTTGTTGTCGTCGTCCGCGCCGCAGTGCATCCATCGCGCGCCCGTCTTCTTGTGGATCAACTCCGCGCACGCGACGTTGTACTCGTCGACTTCCTCGACCGCGATCACTTCGAACGCGCCGTCGACGAACGTGTCGCCGACTTTGAGATCGGCGATCGCGGCGACCGCGGGCGCCTTCGCGACGACGGGCTTCTCCTCCACGGCCGCCGCGGACGCGTTCGCGTTCGCGTTGCCGCCCATGCGCGCGGTCGTGATCGACGCGAGGCCGCCGATGAGGACGGGGCGACGCGGGAGGTGCGCGCCGCGGCGTTCGCTGTCGTGCGCGCGGACGACGTTTACGCGACGCGCCGCGAGCGGGGTCGTCGTCGTGACGAAGGAGGAGGACGCGCGCGCGCGCGTCAGCGCGCGTCCGGTCGCGGTGCTCGTGAACGCGCGCATCGTCCGCGCGGGCGCGAGGGATCGGGACATCATCATCTAGGGACCCTGTCGTGTCGCGCGCGAGCGGGTGTGGCCCGGTGCCGTCGTTCCATCGACGTCATCTTTCTCTGTTCTTCCGACGACCTTTCCCGCCATTGGGTCGTGCTTTCAATTTCACCGTAAGTCACTTTCAAAGAGTGCTCGCCAGAGCGGTGATCTTGCCGATGAGCGGGGGGGTAAATGCCAATGAAAAAGGCCGGAATTGCTGAGATGCGCTTCTCGCGCCGACGAACAGCCGTCATCAATCGCGGCGACGCGACGCGCTCTTCACACGGCGTCGCGCTCACGCGGCGATGCAGAGCGCGGCACATCTGGACAGCACCGTTCGCGCGAGTATGTTGCGCAGGATGTGCGTCAACGCGCTGCGGCGCGTCCCCGCCGCGGCCGCCGCGCGGCCTGGCGGTCGCGACGTCGACGCGTTCGCGGAATCGGCGGCGTGCGGAGGAAGAAGAATGCCGCATCGCGTCGGCGGCCGCGCGTCGACGACGTCGCCGGCGTCGTCGCTCTCCTCGCGCCGGTGGATCGCGACGACTCCCTCTCACCTCGCGTCGAAGTGGCATCCCGCGCGCGCGGCGAAAGCCGCCGCCGCCGCGAGGGCCGCGGCGGCAGAGGAGGACGGCGGCGTCGCGAGCGCGACCGCGGAGCAGAGAGCCGCCGTCCTCGCGAAGCTGCCGTCCGTGTGCCCCGGCTGCGGCGTCGGCCTTCAGTGCGACGACCAAAACCTCCCGGGGTACTTCGTGATCCCGCAGCGGCTGCTCGACGCGGAGGAGGAAGGGGAGGCGGACGGCGCGGCAGACGCGGACGACGGCGGCCTCGACGGCGTAGACGCCGCCGCCGACGACGTCGACCCGGCGACGGCGGCGTTCAACGCGAGGCTCGCGGAGGCGCGCGAGATGGAAGCCCTCGCGGCGGACGACGACGACGACGACGACGACGACGACGACGCGATGGAAGATGCGATGGAAGACGCGCTCGACGGGATATCCTACGACGACGACGAGACGTTCGAGCTCCCCGCGGATTTCGACGACGGATTGGGCGAAGACGCGATCGAGGTCGACGAGGACGCGGCGTTGGGCGCGCTGAATGCGATGTTCGACGACGACGACGACCGCCGCGATCGCGACGACGACGAGGAGGAGGAGGACCGACGACGCGAGGAGAGGAAAGCGGCGCGGAAGAAGAACCCGAACCTCGTCACGTGCGCGCGGTGTTACAGCTTGCGTCACCACGGCGTCGTCAAAAACCAAGCCGCGGAGATCCTCATGCCGTCGTTCGATTTCGGCCGCGTCGTCGGGAACAAACTCAAGCGCACCGGCCCGGGCGGCGCGGTGATCCTGCTCCTCGTGGACATCGTCGACTTCGACGCGTCGTTTCCGATCGACGCGGTGGACTTTTTGGACCCGTACGTGAAGGACGAGACCGTGGACGTGCTCCTGGTCGCGAACAAGGTTGATCTGTTGCCGACGCAATGCACGCGCGCGAGGGTGTCGACGTTCGCGCGACGCCGAGCCAAGTCGCACGGGCTGCGGAAAGCCGCGGGCGTGCACCTCGTCAGTGCGCACACGGGCATGGGCATCAACACCCTGAGCGAGCAGCTGATGCAGTTGCTCGAGGACGGGAGGGAAGTGTGGGTGGTGGGCGCGCAAAACGTCGGGAAGAGCTCGCTCATCAACCGCCTCTCGCGACGGTTCGACGGCCCCGGCCCGGAGGACGGCGGCCCGCTCGCGAGTCATCTCCCCGGGACGACGCTAGGGGTCGTGAAACTCCCGAAGCTGCTTCCGAACGGCACGGACGTGTACGACACCCCCGGACTCCTTCAGCCGTTCCAAGTCTCCTCGAGGCTCACGGGCGAGGAAGCGCGGATGGTGCTGCCGCGGCGGCGGCTCTCCCCGCGGACGTACCGCGTCGAGGTCGGCGGGTCGATCCACCTCGGCGGGCTCGCGCGCGTGGACTACCTCGACGGTCCGCAGCGGACGGTGTACCTCACCGTGTGGGTGAGCGACGACGTCGTGTCGCATTACGTCGTCAGAGGCGAAAACGGCAAGGCGGACGCGTTGTACGAAAAACACGCGGGCGGGAAACTTTCGCCGCCGATTGGCGAAAACCGCGTGAAACAGCTCGGGGAGTGGGGCAGTCGCACGGTGACGGTGTACGGCACGGACTGGAACACGTCCACGAGGGACATCTCCATCGGCGGGCTGGGGTGGGTCGGCGTCGGCGTCAACGGCGAGGCGTCGTTTCGAGTGTGGACGCACGAGGGGGTCAACGTGGAGACGAGAGAGGCGCTGGTACCGGACATGGCGCGGGCGTTACATCGCCCGGGGTTCAGCAACGAGCAGCAGCACAGCGGAGGGAAGGGCGGGAGTAAAGGACGGCCGAGCAAGAAGATCATGCGCGGTGGGGGATACAACGCGCCGACAAAGTCAAAGCGCGGCGGCGGCGGCGGCGGCGGCGGCGATTTTAATTTCTGATCGGCGATCGTCCGTGCGATCTTTCTTCCTCGCGGCGCGACGTACACTGGTCCCCATACGACCGCGTCGGCGTGGTGAACGCCGATCCTTAAAGACTTCGTCCAGTCGTCTTCTTCCTCACGCGTCGCTCTTCGGCGGGCACGTCCCCCGCTCTCTCAAGCTCGCGGCGTAGGTGTTCTCCACGGTCCTCGGGTATTCGTCCCAGTCGATCTCGCCCTCGCACCGCTCAACCCTCGGGAAGTCGTCGCAACACCAAGTCCCCGTTTGCATCCAACTCGAGTCCGGATCGTAGACGTCCTTCCCGTTATCGGCGGGGACGCTGTAGCACGGCTCCTCCGGGGTCTCCGGTCTGATCACCGGCCGGACGTCGCCCAGCTGCGGCGTCGTGTACCTCGCGCCGCCGCTGAGGGCGATTCCACGCGAAAGAAGTGCATCGGTCGTGTCAGTCGAAACGGGACGCGAGCAAACGTTGAAACCGAGGGGCGCGCACAACGCGCCTGTCGGTCGTGTCAGTTGAAACGGGACGCGAGCAAACGTTGAAACCGAGGGGTGCGCTGAACGCGCCTGACGATCTCCACGAACTCGTTCGGGTCGCTTCCGAACCACGCGCCCACGGTGGTGATCGACAACACTTTCACGTCCGCGCACGCGTCGAAGGCGTCCTTCGCGTCCTTCTCGCACATCCGCACCCGCCGCGTGATCGTAATCGCGTCCTCGTTCGCCGTGGCGTTGACAGACGTCGGGAGTCTCTCGCGGAGTTCCGGAGTGAGGTCAGGTGCGTACGCGACCGCGCCCGGCGCGCACCCGAGGACGCCGAGGAACGCGGTCGCCCTCGCGACGCACGCCGGGTACCGCGCGAGCATCGAGCAGATGGACGACCGCTCGAGGTCTCCCTCGTCGAACGCGTCGAGCATTCGCGGCGCGGACGGGTTCTTCTCCGAGCGTCGGTCGTCGAACACGCGCCAAACGGACGCCACCGAGGCGTTCGTCCATCGCAGCGCGATCTCGAGCGCTTCGCACGGCGCGCAGCACGACGGGTCGCCGACGTTCATGCCCGGGACGTACTTCGCCGTGAGCGCATCCGCGACGTGCGCGGGGGGTCGCCCGGTCACGAAGCAGAGGAGGTCCTCATCGGCCGCGGCGCTACACGTACACGGGAGGAACGTTGACAGCGATACAGCGACACAGCGTGCCAAAGAACCAGCGGAGAGGTGCGTCTTCCAGGAGCGCGAAGGACGCGAGCGAGCTCGCGATCGAGGGCGGGATCGTGCCATCTGCGTTCCACGTCAACGCGCGCGCGGGCATGACGGAGTGGCGAGCGAGACGACGCGGACGTCGTCGTGGTCGCGTCTCGTCGAGCCTTCCGAGGAAAGGGTTCGAGGCGTAATAACGCTCGATTTTGTTGTTCGTACACTTGACTCTGGACAACAGAAACGCTCGCGTCGTCAGTCGTACCGCGCCGCCGCGCACGCGACCGGACTCGCGGCCGTGCTCGAGCCGTCGCCGCCTTTCTTCCTCCTGCCGCACAACAGCGTCACGACGGGCAAGATGACGATCCCGTGCGCGTAGCTCACGGCGACGGCGACGGCGAAGAGCGGGAAAAAGTAATCCCGCAACGCCGGCGACGACGCCGCGGCGAGCAACGCCGTCCCGACGACGGACGTCACCCCCATGGCGGTGACCGGCTTCGTAAACTGCCGCAACGCGTCCGTTACTTTATCCACGACGTCCATCTTCTCGCTTATCACGATCGAGTACATGATGTGACACACGTACTCGTCCGCGAGACCGATGATCGCGACCAGCAACACCGAAGACACCGCGTTGAGTTTCAACCCCAACGCGCGCGTCGACGCGAACGTCGTCGCCGCGACGGACGCGAGCGCGAGGACGACGATCGCGGCGGTGTAGAAGTTCATCGCGAAAAATACAATCACGCCGACGGCGGCGATCGCGGCGAGCACGCGCGTGAGGTGGTCGCGCCGCTGGTTGATGAACTGCTCGTGGTAGACGTAGTCCGCGCTGATCGGGTACGCGTCCACTTCGATCGCGGCGGCGTTCGCGTTCGCGGGGTCGATCGCCGCGTTCAACGTCGGAGCGTTCATCGTCGGAGCGTTCATCGCGGCGACGGCGCGCGCGATCGCTTCCGGGTCCACCGCTTTCCGTAACGACACCATCGCGTCCACGGTTTCCGCGCTGTCGCGAAGCGGCCGGTGCAGCGTCCGCAGCCTCGAGATCGGTATCGCGCACGCCCGATCGTCGTCCGCGACGACGCGCACGTCGTGCTTGAATGGCTCGCCCTCCGGGGCGTCGTTCAGGAAGATTCGCAGCGCGTCGCAGTCGTCGGCGCCGACGCCGGCGTTGAACGGCAGCCACCCGTCGACGAACGCGTCGTACCACCCGAACACGGGACCGTCCACGTGCGCGTCGTTCTCCACCCTCCGCGTGAGCTCGCGCATCGCCGCGTCGACGCCCGCGCGATTCGCCCCGAAGTAGTCCACGCCTTTGATCACGATGAACACGGGCGGTCCCATGTGCGAGTTGCACGCCGCTTCCACGCGCAGGTACGCGTCGAGGTCCGAACCGGCTCGGGCCATCTCTCGCGGCTCGATCCCGGCGACGACTTTCGTCGCGGCGAACGCGGAGACGAAGAGCGCGGCGAGATACGCGGCGACGACGACGATCTGCACGGGCAGGCGGTCGACGACGCGGACGTAACACGCCGCGGTCGGGAGAAGACTCGGAGGGGACGGAGGATGAAGAACCAGAACCTCGCCAGACTCGGGCTCGGGCTCGACGCCACGACGATGACGACGACGACGACCTGATGGGGAGGAGGAGGAGGAGGATCCGAACGCGGTCTCGCACGCGATCAACACCCCGGGGAACACGGTCACTATCGGCACCAGCGCGAGCGCGACGCCGACGCCCGCGGTGAGGCAGAAACTTCGAAGCGCGGGGACGTCCGTGGTGCCGGCGACGAGCAGCGCGACGCACGACGTGAGCGACGTGATCCCGACGGACGGCACCGAGACACCGAGGCCCTCCGCCATCGCCGTCGCGTTTCGTAACGCCCGAGAAGATGGCGTTTCTCTTCTCGAGTCCGGGGCCCGCGCGTCGTTCGCGTCGGCGTCGTTCGCGTTGGCGTCGTCCGACGCGTCCTCCTCCTCCTCCTCCTCCTCCGCGCGATCGAGCGCGAGGTCGAACTGCTTCGCGACGATGAAGACGTTGTCCACGCCCACGGCGACGAGAAGGTACGGCACGACCTGCACCGCGATCGGCGTGAGCTCCAAGAACGTGGCCGTCAACCCGAGCGTCGCCGCGGCGGCGAGGGCGACGAGCGCGACGCCCGCGAGCGCCGGGAGTATCCGCTGATGCATCCTCGCGAGTTCTCCGCGACGCGTCAGAAAGAAGGTCACCGCGACGGTCATCATGACGTAACACCCCACGAGCACGCCAAAGTCGGACCGCTCTTGCGCCTCGATCTCGAGCGACGCGGATATCTCCGCGTTGGCGACGACGCGGACGCCGACGCCGCCGTCCTCGTTCAGCGCGCGCATCGTCTCGATGAACGCCCTCTCCCACCGTTCCAACGTCTCCGCCGGCGCGGACGCGGAGTCGAGAAAGTACGTGAACACGAACGCCCCGGCGTCGCACAGTCGCGATCGTGTCTGGTCGCCGTCGTTCGGGTTGACTGACTCGGTGACGCACCCCAACACGCGTCGTCGTTCGACCGGCATCGGACCCGAGTACAGCGTCGCGGTGACGTCGTCGCGGAGCTCCTCCGTCGTCGCGTTCGTCGGCACGCCTCCGACGCCGCTCGGCCAGAACGCGAGCGGAGTAAACGCCAGGCATTCCGACGTCTTATCCATCGGCCGCGCGCGCGCGCACAGGTCGTCGAACGTCACGGAACGCGTCGTCACGGCGTCGGCGTCGACGTCGGCGGCGACGGCGACGGCGCGCGCGGCGGCGTCGACCGCGAACGCGGCGCGCACGCGCGCGGCGTCCGCGAGCATCCCGTCCGTGTCCTCGGTCGACGGACAACCTCCGCGGCCGCCGCGCGAACTCCCTAAACCCTCGGATCCCGGGACGTGGACGATGACGCGCGCCGGGCGGCTGAATGGGTCGGCGCCGAACGCGCGCTCGCTCTCGCGTTTCTGCGCCAACGCGCTCGAGCCGCGCGGCACCCAGACGTCGTCGACGTCGCGCGCGAAGTCCGCGGCGAGGAGGCCGAGGCACGCGAGCGCGAGGACGGTCACGGTGACGAGCGCGGAGACCGCGGGGTTGCGCCGCAGTCGTCGTCGCGCACGCGCGGCGGCGTCCGCGTCGTCCGCGTCGTCCTCGGATAGCGCGCGGCGAGGAGAGAGCGGCGGCGACCTCGACCGCGCCCTGGCGCTTCGGCCGACGACCGCGCGCGCGAGAGGCCCCGCGCAGAAGTCCCGGAGCGAGGACGCGGCGGACGCGCGGACGCTGCCGCACGCGCGCGACGCGGCGCTCCACCCGCGCGTGGACGCGGCGGCGCAGTTCATGTCGGGGCGGCCGGGGACGTCGTGGCCCGCGCGGGGGCGTTTGGCGCGCTGCCAACCAAACTGAACGAGACTATGATAGGAAGAATGGCTGGCTCCTCTTCCGAGAAAAAGTAGGCACTTTTCGCAGCGCGCCGCCAGCGCAGCGCGCCGCCACGATGCCGCCGAAGAAGAAGGACGAGCCCGCGGAGGCGCTCGGCGCCGCGCGGTTCGGCCGCGTCCGGAACAACCTCAAGATGGGCGTCGTCGGCTTACCCAACGTCGGGAAGTCGTCGCTGTTCAACCTCCTGACGGACCAGTCGATCGCGGCGGAGAACTTCCCGTTCTGCACGATCGAACCGAACGAGGCGAGGTGCGCGGTGCCGGACGAGCGGTACGACTACCTGTGTCAGGCGTGGAAACCGCCCTCGGAGTACCCCGCGTACTTGCACGTGACGGACATCGCGGGCCTGGTCCGGGGCGCCGCGGAGGGCGCGGGCCTGGGGAACGCGTTCTTGAGGTGCGTTCTACACACTGGTCCCCATACGACCGCGTCGGCGTGGTGAACGCCGATCCTTAAGGACTTTGCCCGGCGTGTCTCTCCGTCCACCCCTCGCTTTCAATCCCCGCCCTCGACGCCTTTCAACTCCACCTGACGCCTTTCAACTCCACCCCGACGTTCGCTCGTATGGAACGACCCAAAGCCACGTCCAAGCCGTGGACGGCGTCTTCCACGTCGTCCGCGCGTTCGACTCCGAGGAGGTCATCCACGTGGACGACTCCGTGGACCCGGTCCGGGATCTGGAGACGATCCAGGCGGAGCTCTGCGCGAAGGACATGGAGTACCTCAAGCGCGCGGTCGAGCAAGAGAAGATGGACGTGAAGAAGAACCCGACGATGAAGCTCTCCGGGTTGTTTACGTCGACGATGGACAAGGTGGAGGAGATGCTGACGAACAACCAGCCGATACGGACGGGGGATTGGTCCACGCCGGAGGTGGAGATGATCAAAGAGAAGCTCGCGCGGCTGATAACCACGAAGCCGATCGTGTATCTCGTGAACTTGAGTAAGCGAGACTTCGTCAGGAAGAAGAACAAGTGGCTGGTGAAGATTCGCGCGTGGATCAAAGAGCACGGCGGCGGCGCCATGATCCCGTTCTCCGTCGAGTTCGAGCGGGAGCTGTGGGATCTCCGCGAAGACGCGGACGCGACCAAGGCGTTCCTCGACGCCGCGGAGGGCGCGAAGAGCGCGCTGCCGAAGATGGTCGTCCAAGGGTACAAGGAACTGAACTTGATCTACTACTTCACCGCGGGGGAGAAGGAAGTGAGGTGCTGGACGCTGTACGAGGGCTCGCTCGCGCCGCAGGCCGCGGGGGTGATTCACAGCGACTTCGAGAGAGGGTTCATCAAGGCTGAGGTGTGCGCGTACGAGGACTTCAAGGCGCTCGCGAAGGGGAAGAGCATGGCGGAGGTGAAAGCCGCCGGGAAATACCGGCAAGAGGGGAAGACGTACGTGGTGAAGGACGGGGACATCATCCACTTCCAGTTCAACGTCACCGCGCCGAAGAAAAAGTAGACCAAAAAAGTTCATCGGTCAGTTAAAAGGGGACGCGATCAAATATTGAAACTGAGCGGTGGGTGAAAATCACAAAAAAACCTGATCTACTGCCTGCGGCTGACGGTCGCCGACGCGCTCGGCACCGTGCACGTCATCGTTAGATCGTCACGCGCACATCGCCGCGCGCCATGCTCGCGACCGCGCTGCGCCGATCCGCGAGAGCCGCCGTCGCGGAGGATGCCAACGCCGCGCGGCGCGCGCGATCGATCGTCGCGTCGTGGATGACCCCCCCCCGCGCGCGCGACCCGTCCGCGGCGCCGTCCGCGGCGCGCGCGGCGTCCACCTCCGGCGCGAGCGCGTCGCCGTCGCCGTCGTCGCCGTCGTCGCCGTCGTCGTCGTCCGAGACGTCCGCGGACATGGCCTCCTTCCGCGCGCGCCTCGCGTCCGGCCCCGGGTTCGGCGACTTCATCGCCGGCTCCGAGCTCCCCGGCGCCGCGTACGCGCTCGCCGCGCCGACGTCGCTGCGCGACAAGTCCACGCGCAAGCCGCCGTGGATGAAGGCGCGTTCTATACACTGGTCCCCATACGACCGCGTTCGCGTGGTGAACGCCGATCCTTAAGGACTTTTCCCGGCGCATCTCTCCGCCCAGGGTCCCTCGCT
>MDSW01195031.1_pt1 | contig 25713 bp, 23 predicted proteins | sample 811171 | NCBI WGS metagenome assembly MDSW01 (sample SAMN05326641, study PRJNA326480) | marine metagenome | isolation source: seawater | place: Atlantic Ocean: North West | collected 2012 | reverse complement strand
TTTTGGTCTTTTCCAATTTTCAGTTGAAAATGTATATAATGTTAAATATTTAATATTTTTTTTTACAGCTGCTTCAATTATTTTTTCAACTGCTTCAATACCCTTTTGATGACCAAATTTTCTTGAATTGTGCTTTTTAAGACCCCATCGACCATTGCCATCCATTATTATGGCAATGTGATTTATATTACTCATATTGTCATTATTTCTTTTTCTTTTGAAATAACTTTCTCATCTATTGATTTTATGTTTGTGTCTGTAATGTTTTGAATATTTTTTTCAGCTTTTTTTTCGTCATCCTCAGATATATCTTTTGATTTGAGTAATTTTTTTATTTCGTCATTTGCCTCTCTTCTTATATTTCTGATTGAAACTTTACATTTTTCACCTGTAGATTTTATAATTTTTTTAAGCTCTGTTCTTCTTTCCTCATTAAGGTCAGGAATTGGCAATCTAATTAATTGACCATCAATTTGTGGATTTAATCCAAGCTCAGATTTTCTAATAGATGAGTCAATTAAAGATACATTATTAGCATCCCAAACTTGAACATTAATAGTTCTTGGCTCTGGAACCGATATTGTGGCAAGTTGATTGATGGGCATTTTTTGACCATAAACATCTATTTTTATTAAATCTAACATGCTTGCATTAGCACGGCCAGTTCTTAAGGATGATAATTCTCTAATAAACAACTCTAATGTTTTTGACATTTTGTCTTTATAAACATTTTCTTTGAACATTATTCTCCTATTTTGATTCTAATAAATTCTTTAATTTTTAAATTAGGTATATTTATTTCTGATAATACATCTTTTACTTTTTTCTTTGGTTCCATTACCCAATCTTGTGTCATTAAACTACTTTCTTCTTTAAATTTGTTAAGTTTACCTAAACTTATTTTTTTTGCAATTTCATCTGGTTTGCCTGAGTTTTTAAGTTCTTCTGCTATGAGTTTTTGCTCTTTTTCAAGTATATCTTTCTGAATTTGATCAGAATTTATAGCAATTGGATTAGATGCAGCTATATGCATAGAAAGTTGTTTTCCAAAAGTATTTATTTGATCATTTTTTTCTTGAGACTCTATTGATACTACAACACCCAATTTAGATACATTATCTTTTATAACAGAGTGTTGATAAATATAGTTTTGTGAATTTGAATTTTCTATTGTTTTAAGTTTGCCTATTGTGATTTTTTCTCCGATCTTTGCTATTAGTGAAACTAAATTTTCTTCAACTGTTTTACTATTTGACATTTTTGTTTTGTTTAATTTATCTAAATCTGAAGAACATGAATTATTTATTTCACTAAGCTCTTTAACGAAATTAATAAAATCTTCATTTTTTGCTACAAAATCAGTTTCACAATTCACCTCTATTAATGAAGTTTTGTTGATATTTCCACTAACAACAATCACGCCCTCTTTTGCATTTCGTGACATTTTTTTTGAAGCTTTAGCTATACCTTTTATTCTTAAAATTTCACCAGCTTTATCTAAGTCACCATTAGACTCTTTTAATGCAGCACTACAATCTTTAAATCCTGCGCCAGTTGATTGCCTCAATTTTTTTATCTTTTCAATATCGCTCATTTATTAATTTAAATTTAATAGATATTAATTTAACTTAGTATTTGCTTTATCTGATGTAGTTTTTTTAACATCTTTAGTTTTAATGTCAGGTTTCTTTTCTGTTTTTTGTTCTGTTTCCGTTGGAAGTTCCTTTTTAGCATTTTCAATTGTCTCTTTAATCAAATTACAGTAAAGTTCTATAGATCTTCTTGCATCATCATTTCCTGGTATTGGATAATCGATATTTTCAGGATCTGAGTTGGTGTCTAATATTGCAATAATAGGGATATTTAATTTAATAGCCTCTTTAATTGCTAAAGACTCATAATTAGTATCTATAACAAATATTAAGTCGGGTGTTTTTTTCATATCTTTAATACCACCTAAAGATCTTTGTAACTTATCTCTCAAAGTACCCATCTTTAGAAGTTCTTTTTTTGTAAAACCTCTATTTTCAGAAGAAAGATTTTTGTTAATTTGTTCTAATTTTTTTATAGAATTTGAAATTGTACCCCAATTAGTCAACATTCCACCAAGCCACCTATGATTTACATAATATTGATCTGTATCTTTTGCGAGATCAGCGATATTTTCGGCAGCTTGCTTTTTTGTAGAGACAAAAAGAATTTTTCCTTTGTTTGAAATAGTTTCATAAACTTTTTCAAGAGCTTTTTTAATTAATTCAACAGTTTGTGTTAAATCAATTATATGTATTGTATCTCTTCTTCCAAAAATATATTTTTTCATTTTTGGGTTCCATCTTAAAGTTTTATGTCCTAGATGAACTCCAGCTTCTAATAGCTGTTCTATTGTTATGTTCGGTATAATCATGTTCCTTCCCGGTTATGCCTCCACAGTAATTTCCCTAATGGGACCGGAGGTTTTTCAACCAAATACTGTGTGCGTTTTTATTTTTTGATTTTTTACAAGTATTTTAATTTATTACAAGTTATTTTTTAATAAATTTTTAAAGTAACTCCAGCGTTTTTAAGCTCGGATACTACTTTTTGATCAATTTTTCTTTTTTCATTTAACTTGTATTTGTGAGCAATATTTTTATTAATAATTTTTAAGGTAACATTTGTTTCACCTGGAGAAGAAATTAATTTTTTAATTTTATTTAAATTATTAACGGTTGGAGAATGAATCTCAATAGATTTGATAGGTGTATTTGTAAGATCTTTGATTTTAGTTAGGGTTCTTACATTTATTCTTGTAGAAGATCCATCTGTTAGATTTGTTTTAAAAAGATTCATAAAAATTGAATTTCCCTCTTTTAAGATTTCTCTTTTGTTTTCAAAAACTTCTGAAAAAACAAATAATTCAAAAACCCCAGCTAGATCTGTAAATTTTACAATAGCATAGGACAATCCTTTTTGATTTTTTTTCTCTTGTATTTTCAAAATAGTTGCTGCTATTAATCCTTCCTTAAGATTTTCATTATTACTAAATTCATTAAAATTTATTATATTATACTGTAAAAATAGATCTTTATAGTGATTGAGTGGGTGATCAGATATAAAAAATCCTAAAGTTTCAAATTCTTTTGATAATCTTTCCTCAAATTGAAAATCTTCGACTTTAATTATCAATTCAGTTTCATTTTGTTCTTGATTTTCATCAAATAAATTAATTTGATTTAAAGATTTATTTTCAAATATATTTTTTGATTTTAAAATTAATTTTGGAATTGAATTATAAAGAGATTTCCTATTTGAATTAAAAGTATCAAATGCTCCTGCTTTGACTAGTCCTTCCAATTGAAGTTTATTTATATCTTTTGGATCAGCCCGGTTAATAAAATCAAATAAATTTTTAAATTTACCATTGTTAATTCTTTCTTTGACTAAATTTGATATTGCTTCATAACCAACATTCTTAATTGCTCCTAGTGCATAGTAAAAATTTTCATTGTCTGCGGTAAAATCAGCAAAACATTGATTAATATCTGGTCTAACAATCTTGATATTCATTCTTTTTAATTCCTCATAAAATTCACTAAGTTTTTTTTGATTAGAAAGTTCCATTGACATAGAAGCTGAAAAAAACTCATTTGGATAATAAGTTTTTAAAAATGCTGTTTGATAAGCAATTACAGCATAAGCGGCAGCATGACTTTTATTGAAACCATATTCAGCAAAAGGTTCAATTTTCATAAATATTCCAGCTGCTACATCTTTTGCAATTCCATTTTTTTCAGCACCATTAATAAATCTTTGTTTTTGTTTTTCTAATTCAGATCTTTTCTTCTTTCCCATTGCTCTCCTAAGAATGTCTGCCTCGCCCGCTGAAAAACCTGACAATGTCTGAGCAATTTGCATAACTTGTTCTTGATATATAATCACCCCATATGTGGGTTCTAGAATTTCTTTTAGTTTAGGATGTAAATAATCAGGATCTTTTCTTCCATGTTTACAATCATTATAAATCGGGATATTGCTCATTGGTCCGGGTCTATATAGTGCAACCAATGCAATAATATCCTCAAGCCTATTGGGCTTCATGTTCATTAAAGCATCTTTCATTCCTGAGCTTTCAAGTTGGAATAATCCAACAGTTTTACCTTCGGACAAAAGATTAAATACATTTTGATCTTCATAATTAATATCTTCAATGTTAAATTTATTGTTTTTTTTATCTCTTATAATTTTTTGTGCCTTATTAATTACTGTTAAAGTTTTTAATCCTAGAAAATCAAATTTAACTAACCCAGCATTTTCTGCAGAATACATATCAAACTGTGTAGATGGTAATAAAAGATTGGATGATTGGTCTTTATATAATGGCACTATTGAATTTAATTTTTTATCTGCAATTACAACACCAGCGGCATGTGTTGCAAAATTTCTATTTAAACCTTCAAGCTTTAAAGATAAATCAACTAGTTTTTTTACTCTTTTATCCTCTTGTATTAGTTTTTGTAAACGAGGTTCTGAATTAATACATTCTTGCAGCTTCATTGGTCTTGAAGGATCAAATGGTATCATTTTACAAATAGAGTCAACAAAACCATAGGGTAGACCTATTACTCTTCCTACATCTCTGATGACCATTCTCGCTTTTAGTTTTCCAAAAGTAATAATATGAGCAACACTATCTTTGTACTTTGTATTCAAATAATTAAATACCAAGTCTCTTTTTTCCTCACAAAAATCAATATCAAAATCTGGCATTGAAATTCGATCAGGATTTAAGAATCTTTCAAAAATCAAGTTGAATTTTATAGGATCAATATCTGTGATTGACAAACACCAAGCAATTAGAGATCCTGCACCCGAGCCTCTTCCTGGGCCCACAGGTATATCATTGTTTTTGGACCATCTAATATAATCTGATACAATTAAAAAATAGCTAGAATACTTCATTTGGCTAATGATATTTATCTCATGATATAATCGATCCGTATATTTTTTAAATAATTCATCTTTGTTATGATTTTCTGGAATTTTTACTAATCGATTTTTAAATTTCATTTTAAGTCCTTCAAGCGCTTGTACTTCTAAAATTTTATCGGGGCTGGTATTTTTGTCTGAAGTAATTTCTGGAAGAAGAGGCTTAGAACTATTTGCTTTAAAATTACATTTAAATGGTAAATAATAATTATTTAATAAAGCCTCAGGTAAATCTGAAAATAGTTCGTACATTTCTTTATCATTTTTATAATTATGATTTTTGGATAATTTTAATCTATCTTTGTCATTTATATATGTTTTATTTTTTATACAAAGCAATGCATCATGTGCTTCATGCATTGTCTCGTTAAGATAAAATACTTCATGTGTTGCAATTATAGGTATTTCATGTTTATCAGATAAATTTAGATTATATCTTTCAAATTGTTTTTCATTTTGATCGTTATGTCTTTGTATTTCAATATAAAAGTTATTTTCAAATGTTTTTTGAATAGAATTGTATAAATCGTCTAGTTCTTTTAATTTATTCTTTAAAAATAAATTTCCAGATAGTGATTGTATTGAACCAGATAAAACAATTATACCCTCCGAATTATCAAGTAAATTTTCAATATCACAGAAAGGAAAAGAATGATCTTTATTTTTAAGGTACGAGTCTGACGATAGTTTTAAAATTGTTTCATAGCCTTTTTGGTTTTTAGCTATAAGAGGTATAGCTCCAAAATCATTATTATATTTAAAATTGATTTGGCTTCCTATAATTGGTTGCGTGCCTGCTTTTGAAATTTCCTCAGAAAATTCTAATGCTCCACATAAATTATTTGTATCGGATAAACCAACAGCTTTAATTTTATTCTCTTTACAAAAATTCTTTAAGTCATCAATTTTTATTGCACCTTCGCATATAGAATATTGTGTATGAATTTTAATATGATTAAAATTTTGATTATTTTCTTGCATTGATAGATCTTAATCTACCATTAAAAAGTTGTAATCGACAATCTGCCAAATTAGCAAAATATCTATTATGAGTTGCATAAATAATAATTTTATTTTTAGATTTAAGGTTAAATAACAATTTAAAGAATTCTTTAGCATTTTTATGATCTAGATTGCCCGATGGTTCGTCGGCAATAATAATATTCGGTGAATTTATCAATGCTCGACCAATTGCGATTCGTTGATTTTCTCCTCCAGATAATTCTGATGGATAATGCTTAGATCTATTTGTTAGTTTAAGTTTTTTTAATATTTTTTCGGATAAGTTTAAACTTTCATTTGATGATTTCCCGTTTGCAATTCCAGCTAAATAAATATTTTCTTTAGCAGTAAAATCATTTAATAAATTTTTTTCTTGATAAATAATACCAAAGTTTTTAGATCTTAATTTATCGTTGTCTTCAATACTATCAAAGTTAATTTTTTTATTATTTATAATTAGATTGCCACTCGTTGGACGATCAATAAGTGATAATATATTTAGTAATGTTGACTTGCCTGACCCTGATGGTCCTACAAGAGAATAAATTTTCCCTTTTTTGAATTTGAAATTTACATTTTTAAGGACAACTAGATTTTTTTGATCAAAATATTTTTTACTAATTTTTTTAATTTCTATATAATTATTCATATTTAAGAGATTTAATTGTATCTAATTTTGCAGATTTGATTGCTGGATAAATTGAGACTAAACATGTGATAAATATTGAAAAAACAGCAATTATTAAAATAGAAAAAATATCAATTTCAGAAGGCATTTTACTTAAAAAATAAATTTCTTCTGGGAAAAGACTTACATTAAATATGTTACTTATTAACACTCTCACACTTTCTATATTTTTAGCAAAAATTATACCTATTATAATTCCTGATATAGTTGAAATCATGCCAATATAAAAACCAACTAAAAAAAATATTTTAACTATTGAAGAATTTCTAACACCAATAGACTTTAAGATTGCTATATCCCTTGTTTTGTTTTTAACTAGAATTGTTAAACCTGAAATAATGTTAAATGCCGCAATTAGAATTATTAAAGAAAGAATAATAAACATTACGTTTCTTTCGACTTTTAATGCGGAAAAAAGAGACTGATTAAGATCTGCCCAAGAATTAATTAATTTTTCTTTAAAAACGCTTTGGAATATTTCTTTTTTCTTTTCAATATTGTTTGGATCCTTAAGAAATACTTCTAGATATCGATTATCCTTATCTAATTCAAAAAAATCTTCTAAGTCATTGAGATTTATAAATGCTATATTTAAGTTAAATTCATTAATTTCACTTTCAAAAATTGAGTCTATTATGAAAGTTTTTTGTTTTGGCAAACTCCCTGCTATTGACATTATATTACTTGGAGACATAAGGCTTATCTTATCGCCAACGTTTACATCTAAGATAAAACTTAATTCTTTACCTATAGATATGCTATTATAAGAGATTGTTTTATTTCCTACAAAATTTTCATTATTTATTACTCTTAATTTTTTGAAGTCGTCTCTCAAATATCCTCTTAAAATAATTCCTTTTGTATAAGATTTATGAATAATTACAGCTTCACCTGTGTTACTTAAAAAGAAATCTTCGGAAATTTGACTTATTTTATAATTTTTTAATTTATCTAAATTTATAGATTTTTCGTAAGAAAAAATTTTGAGATGAGGATTAAATCCATTAATTTTATTAATTAACTCGGTTCTAAAACCATTCATTACGGACATTACAACTATTAAGACCGCAACACCTAAGGTAATACCTAAAAAAGAAAAAGTTGAAATTATATTAATAAAACCATCCTTTTTTTTGGTAAATAAATATCTAGTTGCTATTTTTTTTTCTAATAAAGTAATCAATTTGATTTTTTACTTTTAATTTTTTTAATTATTTCATCTATTGAAATAAAAATGGGGTCATAGTTAATTTCTTTAAATTCAATTTTTTGCTCATTAAAATTTTTTCCAATAATGATTTGAAATGGTATACCTAGTAAGTTAAATTTTTTAATTTTAGATGAAATATTTTCATCAGTATCATCAATTAAAACATCTATATTATTTTTTTTAAGAGCTTTATAAATATTTGTAGCTTTTTCTAAATTTGAGTTATCATTTTTGTTAACAATAGGCAAAATAGAACAATCGTATGGCGTTACTGACATTGGCCATTTCATTGTTTCATTTTTATCATCGTATTTAGCCTCAATAATTGCTCCAACCAATCTTGAAACACCTACGCCATATGATCCCATTTTAACAAATTCTTTTTTTCCATTATAGTCAACACTGGCATTCATAGGTTTTGAGTATTTATCACCAAAATAAAAAATATGACCAACTTCTATTCCTTTAGTTTGAAGTCTATATTTTTCAGGAACATTTTTTTCAAATTCATTTTGATTGAATTTTTCGTCAGTTACAGAGTAATATTTTTCAAAATTTTCTCTTAATTTATTTAGTGAAATTTTATCAATTGTTGTTTTTGAACTATCAACCTCAAAAATTCTTTTATCTGTAAAAATTTTACTTTCACCTGTTTCTGCTAGAATAATAAACTCGTGTGATAAATTTCCTCCAATCGGTCCTGCATCTGCAGCCATTGGTATTGCTGAAAGATCCATTCGTTTAAAAGTATTTAAATAAGAAAGAAAAAATTTATTATAAGAATAATGCGCTTCTTCATCAGATATATCAAAAGAATATGCGTCTTTCATATAAAATTCTCTGCATCTCATAATTCCAAATCTAGGCCTTAACTCATCTCTAAACTTCCATTGGATATGATATAATAATTGTGGCAATGATTTGTATGATTTAATTGATGATCTAAATATTTCCGTTACAAGCTCTTCATTTGTTGGTCCATATAACATTTCTCTATTTTGACGATCTTTAATTCTTAACATTTCCTCACCGTAATCATCATATCTGCCACTTTCTTTCCAAATTTCACTGGATTGAATTGTTGGCATTAATATTTCTTGTACACCTACTCTATTTTGTTCTTCCCTAACAATTTGTTCTATTTTTTTCATTACTCTAAAACCCAGTGGAAGCCATGAATAAATTCCAGCAGAAGATTGTTTTATCATTCCTGTTCTTAACATTAATTGATGTGACTTAATTTTAGCCTCTGTGGGATTATTTTTTAAAATTGGAATAAATGATTTTGAAAAATACATGCTTTAAATTACATCAAAAAATTTCTTAGGTTAAGATAATTGTATTGAACTAAGTAATATATTATTAAAAATATAAATAACGATATAACTGTTGTATATATGAATTTCTTAAGCATTTTTGGATTTTCAGGGGATCCAGGATCCTCACCATCTATTTTTTTTTCTTTAATTCTATTAACATCTATTGGCAATAAAGAGAAAAACACAATCCACCATAATATTACATATATAACGATTGATCCTGTTAAGCTCAATTTAAATCCTTATCAAATTAATACTAGTAAATGGTTTTTTACCAGTAATTTCTTTCGTAATTTTTCTACATGATATTTTTATAGCTTCGATAATATTTTCTTTTTGGTTTTGATTATTTAACGAGAATGTTTTTACTGTTTTTTCAATTATATTCTCTAATTCGTATTTATAATCTTCATCATTATCTATTGGTAGTCCACTATAATTTAAAATAGGTTTATTATGAATGTTGCCCTTTGATGTAACTAAAATTGTTATATCAAGAATTCCGTTTGCAGAAATATTTCTTCTTTCTTTTATTGATCTAGAGTCCTCTTCTACAGCTATGTTTCCATCTACATAAAGTCTTCCACTTGGAGCTTTATCAAAGACTTTTGGTTTGTCTCCTGGTGCAATTTTAACTATATCTCCATTTTCAACACGAACTGTGTAAGGTATTTGCATTTCTTTGGCAAATTTTATGTGCTCTATCATGTGTCTATGCTCCCCATGAACAGGAATAATGGAGTTAGGTCTTATCCAGCTGTACATATCTTTTAAATCTTCTCTGTTGGGATGGCCTGAAACATGAATAAATTCGTTTTCTTCAGAAATTACTTCTACTCCCTCTCTTACAAGCTGGTTGTGCAATTTATAAAGTTTTTTTTCATTTCCAGGTATTATTTTTGATGAAAAAATAACAGTATCACTTTTTTCAATAAAAACATCTGGATGTGTATAGTTTGCAATTCTCATCATTGCTCCCATTGGTTCTCCTTGACTTCCTGTACAAAGATAAATTATTTTTTCACGTCCTATATGTTTTGCATCTCTTGAATCTATTGGTTCAATAACATTTTGTAAATACCCACATTCCCTAGCAGCTTTAAATATTCTGTGCATTGATCTACCAACTAGAGCTATTTGTCTTCCTGTTTTTTCAGCACAATAAAAAACACTTTCCATTCTTGCAACATTAGAAGCAAAGGATGTTACTACGACTCTTTTTTTTAATCTTTCAATAATATTAAGCATATTTTTTCTTACATCCATTTCAGATCCTGATCTTCCAGCGCTAAAAACATTTGTTGAGTCACAAACCATAGCAAGAACACCCTCGTCTCCAATTTCCTTTAATTTATTTTCATCAATCTTATTGCCTATTAATGGATTTGGATCACACTTCCAGTCACCAGTATGAAGAATTGTACCTTGGGGAGTTTTTATTTTTAATCCATTTGGTTCGAGTATTGAGTGTGTTAAAGTAACAAATTCAATATTAAATGGATCAAGTTTTAAACTACCATTCAGCTCAACTATTTTTAAACTTGAACTTATATTAATTTTTTTTTCTTTAAATTTTTCTCTTACTAAAACAGCTGTAAAAGGAGTGGCATAAATATTACAATTTATTTTGGGCCAGATATGTGCAATTGCTCCTATGTGGTCTTCATGTGCATGAGTTAGGATAATTCCTAAAACAGAATCTTTTTTGTCAACAATAAATCCAGGATCAGGATATATTAAATCTATTCCAGGAACAGTATCATCAGCAAAAGTTACACCAACATCAACTATGATCCATTTTTGATCTTCAGGCTTTCCATAGCCATAAAGATTTAAATTCATTCCAATTTCGCCTGAGCCACCAAGTGGACAAAATAATAATTCTTCTTTCATATTTTAAAATAATATTTTTGTTATTTTAATTATTCCTTTAATTGTCAAATCTTTATCAACTTTACATTTCGTATTAATTGAATTTTTGTATAAATAAGCAAGACCACCAGTCAAAACTACTTTAAAATCAGATTTTGTCTGTTTTTTAATTAATTTAATCATATTGTCAATTAAGCCAGCATACCCCCAAAAAAAACCTGATCTGACAGCCTCATTTGTATTTTTTCCTATTACATTGGATATTTTTTTCAGATTAATTTTAGGAATTAAAGATGCTCTAGATGTTAATGTTTTTAAAGATAAATTAATACCTGGAGAAATTACACCACCTAAATACTTATTTTTTTTGATAACATCAAAAGTTGTGGCTGTGCCAAAATCAATAATAATATAATTATTTTTTGAGTCCATTATAGCTATTGAATTTGCTAATCTATCAGAACCTAATTGTTTTTTGTTTACTCTAATATCGATTATAGTATTTAGCTTAAGTTCTTTTATTTCAATAATTTTTTTATTCATATTTTTTTTAAAAAAGTAGGAAAACTGTTTAAATATTTTGGGTACGACGCTACTAAATACAATAATATTTAAATTTTTTTTATTTTTTAAAAAAAATTTTAGTTTATTATTAATATTAGATTTATTTATTTCCGTAGTTTTTAAATTAATTTTTTTTAAAATTCTAAATTTATCATTAACTAAACAAATTTTTACTTCTGTATTTCCGATATCTCCGATTACTTTCATGTTTTTCATTTTAAATAATTTTCAAAATTCTTTTTTATTTCATTATAAATTTTAAAACTACTTAAATTTTTATTAGTAAAGAAATTTAAATGGGTTGTAGGGTATTTATTTATTATTGGACTACTATTAATATTTACCCCTATTCCAATAACTGCAAATTTTCTGCTCTTATGAAATACTGTTTCTTGTAGTATACCACATACTTTTTTTTTATTTATTAATAAATCATTTGGCTCCTTTATTGTAATTTTTTTATTAATTTTTTTTTTCAGAGATTCTTTGACTATATTACAGCTTGTTTTAGTTAGAGATCTAAGACTAATATTTTTTCTTAGATTAAAAAAAACAGACATAAATAAATTGTTTTTTAAATATATCCATTTTTTACCATGTCTTCCTCTTCCTTTGGTTTGTTTTTCTGCAATTATAATTCCTGAAAATATGCCATCTTTAATTTTTTTTATAGCTATATCATTTGTGCTTGTAACTGATTTAAATGAAAATTTTTTGAGCTTCATTAAATAATATTAATTCCTGAAATCAGTTCAGTAAGTAATGACGGGTAGATAAAGTACAATACTAATATGCATGTAGAAACAGCTAAAGTAAATTTTAATCCAAAATTGTGATCTTTTTCATAACTCTCAATTGGCTTATCAAAATACATAATTTTAATTAATCTCAAATAATAAAATGCAGCAATAACTGTAGATAAAAGTCCTACTATCGCTAGAAAATACATCGATTTTTCTATAACTGCCATAAAAACATAAAATTTTGCAAAGAAGCCTGCTAATGGAGGTATTCCTGCTAAAGAAAATAAAATTATTAATAATGATAATGCTAATATGGGATGGTTTGTAGACAGTCCTGATAAATCTTCTATTTTTTCATAGAATACGTTTTTTTTTCGCATCATAAATAAACATGAAAAAAAAGCTAATGTCATAATTAAATAAATTGACATATATACTACTGAACTTTGTACACCTTGATTAGTACCTGATGCTAAACCGGCAAGAGCATATCCCATATGCCCAATAGAACTATAAGCAATTAACCTTTTTAAATTTGATTGTCCAATAGCAGCTATAGCACCAAATAGCATTGATGCGATTGAGATAAAAACAAGTATGGTTTGCCATTGATCAATTAGATTAATGAAAGGAATATATAAAAAACTTATAAATACTGTCAATGCAGCTGCTTTTGGAAGAGCTGCAAAAAAGAAAGTTACAGAGGTTGGAGAGCCTTGATAAACATCAGGTGCCCACATATGAAAGGGAACCGCAGAAATTTTAAATGCCAAACCTACAATAATAAATACTAAGCCAAATATAACTCCATATTCAGTACTAATTGTTGAATTAGCTATGTAAGTGAAATTTGTAGACCCCGAAAAACCATAAACAAGAGAACAACCATAAAGTAGCAATCCAGATGATAGTGCGCTCAGTACAAAATATTTTAAACCTGATTCAGAGGACAAAATATCGTCTCTATTAAATGAAGCAAGAACATACAGTGCTAAAGATTGAAGTTCTAAACCAAGATAAAAAACAATTAAATCATTAGAGCTCATCATAACCATCATCCCTAGAATCGAACTTAAAATTAATATTGGATATTCAATCTTTAAAATATTTAATGATTTTAAGTATGTAGATGAAGAAATCATAACAAAGATCGCTGACACGATTATCAATGATTTCATAAATGACGATAATTTATCTATTTTATAGCTTTCATTAAAAATGAATTTTGAATCAATAGAAAATATATTAATAACTAGTATCAATAAAACAATCAATGTCACTATTGATAAATTAAAAACAATTTTTTCACTATTTTTTTTGAAAACTCCGATCATTAATATAAACATTATTGATAATGATAAAAAAATCTCTGGGAATATTAAATCTAAGTTAATCATAAATTGCTTGCTGTATATGAATTTAAGTTTGTATTAAATAAATCTATTAAACCCTCTACTGATGAGGATGTTGTGCTCAATAAAGGATCTGGATAAAAACCAAATAAAATTGATACAAACGCTAATACTGATAAAACTATAATTTCTGATTTATTTAAATCTGCAAGTTTCTTGACTTCAGAGTTAGTTATTTCACCGAAAATTATTCTTCTGTAAAGCCAGAGCATATATGCGGCACCTAAAATAACCCCAAGACTTGCAATTGTAGCAACCGTAAAATTTACTTTAAAAGTTCCCAATAATATCAAAAACTCTCCTATAAATCCTGTTGTACCTGGTAACCCAAGAGCTCCTAAAGTAAAAACCATAAAAACAATAGCATATTTTGGCATTACCAAAACAAGACCACCATAATCATTAATTAATCTTGTGTGCATTCTTTCATAAACAACCCCCACGCATAAAAATAGCGCAGCTGAAATTATTCCATGACTAATCATTTGAAATATGCTTCCTTCAATTCCTTCTGGGGTCATTGTAAATATACCCATTGTTACAAAACCCATATGTGCAACAGAAGAATATGCTATAAGTTTTTTCATATCCTCCTGCATTAATGCTACAAGAGATGTATAAATAATCGCGATTAAGCTTAATCCAAAAATAAGTGGTACAAAGTATTCAGATGCAATTGGAAAAAGTCCAACAGAAAATCTTATAAATCCATATCCAGCCATTTTTAGCAAAATTGCAGCAAGTAAAACAGATCCAGCAGTTGGTGCCTCAACATGAGCATCTGGAAGCCAGGTATGAACTGGCCACATTGGAGTTTTTACTGCGAAAGAACTAAAAAAAGCTAACCATAATAAGTTTTGATATTTTGCATCAATGCCAATGTTGTACAATTCAATAACATCTGTAGTTCCTGTCATCCAGTATATAGTAATTATTGCTACAAGCATTAAAACTGAACCTAACAAAGTGTATAAGAAAAATTTAAAAGCAGAATAAACCCTTCTCTCACCTCCCCATATTCCAATAATTAAAAACATTGGTATTAAACCGGCTTCAAAAAACAAATAAAAAACAACAAGATCAAGTGAACAAAATACTCCAATCATCATTGTTTCCATAAAAAGTATAGCTACTAGAAAATCTTTAAGTCTATTTTTAATAGTAGAATTTACAGAAATAATACAAAGAGGTGTAATAAAGGCTGTTAAAACAATAAATAGTATAGAAATTCCATCAATTCCAACTTTATAATTTATAAACCCTTGAAGCCAAATTCGTTCTTCAACAAACTGAAAGCTAGAAGTATTTTCATCAAAAAGATACCAAAGATATAAGGATATAAAAAAATTAGCTAAAGAAATAAATATAGAAATATATTTTGCGGCATTATAATTTGAAGAGGATCTCCCAAATAAAATAAATATAGCTCCAATTGTGGGAAGTAATATTAAAGATGATAGTATTGGAAAATCCATTATTTAATAATAATTATTGTTAATATTAGTGAAAAACCAATTAGCATCACAAATGCATATTGGTATATAAATCCAGTTTGAAACTTTACGGCTTTTACAGAAAAGTACTTAAACAAACTTGATATTCCATCTGGTCCAAATCTATCAATTACCAAACCATCTATTTTTTTCCAAAAATATTTTCCTAAAAATTTAGATGATCTGACAAATAAAATTTCGTATAATTCATCAAAATACCATTTATTTTTTAGAAATAAATAAATCGGTCTATTTGAATTGACTAAACCCTCAATAAAAGATTTTTCTTTTAAAAATAAATAGTAACTAATTGGTATCGAAATAGTTACTAATACTGGCGTTAAATACAATATGTATCCCGGAGGATTTTGTATTGTTAATGGCTCTATAAAGAAAATTGATCCATTCCAAAACTCACTAAATTTACCATAACTCATAAACAAGTCTTTAAAAATATATCCTGCTAATATTGACCCTAATGCTAAAATAGTAAGGGGTGCTAACATAATTATGGGTGATTCATGAATGCTTGAAATTGTTTGATTTTTATTTTTATAATCACCATGAAATGTTTTAAAAATTAGTCTCCATGAATATATTGAGGTTAAAACTGCAGTAATTATTCCGATTGCACAAGCATAAAAACCTACAGTATTTCCTTTCAAATAAGCAAATTCAATTATTAAATCTTTTGAATAAAATCCTGATAGAAACGGAAATCCAGTTAATGCTAATGTTCCAATTATCATTAATGTATAAGTGTATGGCAAGCTTTTATAAACGCCTCCCATTTTATTTATATCTTGCTCATCCTGAAAAGCATGAATAACAGAGCCTGCACCTAAAAATAATAAAGCCTTAAAAAAAGCATGAGTAAATAAGTGAAACATAGCAACATTATATGCTCCAACTCCTGCTGCAAAAAACATATATCCCAATTGGCTACAAGTTGAATATGCAATTATTTTTTTTATGTCGTTTTGAACTAAGGCAATTGTCGCGGCAAATAAAGCTGTGGACATTCCAATTATGGTTATAAAATTTAGTACTATTGGTGAATATTCATAAATTGGAGAACATCTAACAACTAGAAATACTCCAGCTGTTACCATTGTAGCAGCATGTATTAATGCAGAAACGGGTGTTGGACCCTCCATTGCATCTGGCAGCCAAGTATGCAAAAAAATTTGAGCCGATTTACCCATAGCTCCAATGAATAATAAAAAACAAATTAAGTTTATTGCATTAATTTCTAATCCTAAAAAAATTATACTATTTTCTTTGAATAAAAATACCTGGTTAAATACTTCTTCATAATTAACTGTACCAAATATGTAAAAGACTAAAAATATTCCTAGAGCAAAACCAAAGTCTCCTATTCTGTTTACAATAAATGCTTTTATTGCTGCTGCATTAGCAGTTGGTTTTTTAAACCAAAAACCAATTAAAAAATAAGAACAAAGTCCGACGCCTTCCCATCCAAAAAACAACTGTAAAAAATTATCAGAAGTTACTAATACCAACATAGCGAAAGTAAATAGTGACAAGTAAGACATAAACCGTGGTTGGTGAGGATCTTGTGACATATAACCAATTGAATAGATATGTACTAAAGCAGAAACTAAAGTCACAACTACAAGCATTACTGCTGATATTTGATCAATTTTTATTGACCAATTAACATTAAGATTCCCTGAGGCAATCCATTTAGCAATTACAATATTATCAGAATAGTTATTGTTAATAACCTCATAAAATACAAAAATAGATAGCAAAGCTGATATGGAAACAAACAAACTTGTAATTATTTGAGATGATCTGTTTCCAATCAATTTTCCAAAAAAACCAGATATTATAGATGCTATAAGGGGTAAAAAAATTATTAGTTTTTCCATATCACCCTTTTAATTTCTCAATTTCTTCAACTCTTATGGTTCCAGCGTTTCTAAAATAAACCACGATAATTGCCAGACCTATTGCGGCCTCTGCTGCTGCAACTGTTAAAATAAATAATGTAAATATTTGTCCCCCTAAATCATTTATGAAAATTGAAAAAGATACTAAATTTATGTTTACCGCTAATAATATTAGTTCGATACTCATTAAAAGAACTATAACATTTTTTCTGTTTAAAAAGATTCCGACTAGACCAATAGTAAAAATTATTGCACCAAGTGTAAGATAATGACCTAAACCAACTTCAAACATCGATTTTTATTCCTTTATTATTAGGCACATCAACTAGTTGAACCCCGTCTTTTCTTTCTCTTGAAATTTGTTTGATATAACTTTGTCTTTTCAATCCTTCTCGTTCTCTGAAAGTTAAAACTATTGCACCTATCATAGCTACCAACAAAATCATTCCAGATAGCTGAAATAAGTGAATATAATCTGTATATAATACATTCCCTAAAGAATGTGTATTAGAAACAGAATCAGAAATTTTAATAGTAGATGAACTTAATAACTCTGGTTTATATTTCCATCCACCAACTACTATAATTAATTCAAAAAAGATTACTAAGCTAACTATTAGACCAACTGGAATATGAGAACTGCTTTTTGAAGATCCAAACCATTGGTTTTTTTGTTGTGCAACATTAAGCATCATAACTACAAACAAAAATAAAACTGCGACAGCTCCTACATAAACAATTAACATAATCATTCCTAAAAATTCAGCACCAATCATTATAAAAAGACACGATATGCTTATAAAATCTAGTATCAAAAAAAATACAGAGTGAACGGTGTTTCTGGCAGCTAGGACCATAATTGCGGATATGATTGCAACAAATGAAAAGAAATAAAAAAATATAGCGTGTGCTATCATTATTACCTATAAGGGTTATCTGCTTTGATATTAGCAGCAAGTATATTTTCCCACTTATCTCCATTCTCTAAAAGTTTTTCTTTGTTGTAGTAAAGCTCTTCTCTTGTTTCAGTTGCAAATTCAAAGTTTGGACCTTGTACAATTGCATCAACCGGGCAAGACTCCTCGCACAATCCACAATATATACATTTTAACATGTCGATATCGTATCTTGTAGTTTTTCTACTTCCATCATCTCTTTCGCTAGACTCAATTGTTATTGCTTGTGCGGGACATACGGCTTCACAAAGTTTACATGCGATACATCTTTCTTCTCCATTTGGATATCTTCTTAGAGCGTGTTCGCCTCTGGCTCTTGGACTGACTTTACCTTTTTCGAATGGATAATTTATTGTTTTTTTTGTTTTAAATATTTCCTTTAGAGCAATAAATAAACCTGTAATAAAGTCTACCATAAATATAGTTTTAAATAATCTGCCTAATTTCATATTTGCCCTGGTAATAAATCAAAATAAAGTAAGTATCCTGCAGTCAATACAACCCAAATTAATGATAATGGTAGAAATATCTTCCAGCCTAATTTCATAAGTTGATCATATCTGTACCTTGGAACAATTGCTTTAACTAAAGCAAAAAGTATAAATAAAAATAAAATTTTAAAAATTAACCACAAAGGTTTTGGTATTATAGAGAGAGCCTCGATCTCAAGTGGAGGCAACCATCCCCCCAAAAATAATATAGAACCCATTGCACACATTAGTAAAATATTTGCATATTCTCCTAACCAAAACATTGCATACATCATGCCAGAGTACTCCGTTTGATAACCCGCAACCAATTCAGCTTCAGCCTCTGGTAAATCAAAAGGGGGTCTGTTCGTCTCTGCTAATGCAGAAATAAAAAAAATAACAAACATTGGAAATAATGGAACAACAAACCAAATATTTTGTTGAGCAATCACAATATCATTTAAGTTTAAAGAACCTACACATAACAATACGTTAATAATTATAACTCCGATAGAAACTTCATATGATACCATTTGTGCTGCAGATCTTATCGCTCCCAAAAAAGGATATTTTGAATTTGAAGCCCAGCCACCCATTATTATGCCGTAGACACCAAGAGAAGAGATGGCAAATAAATATAGAATTCCTACGTTAATATCTGCTAAAACTAGATTTTCACTAAATGGTATTACTGCCCATGCAACAAGCGCTAAAGTCATAGTAATTATTGGGGCTAGAATAAAAATTACTTTATTTGAACTTGCCGGAACTATAATTTCTTTAAAAATATACTTTAAAGCATCAGCTAAAGATTGAAGCAAACCAAAAGGTCCAACAACGTTAGGGCCTCTCCTTTTTTGAACAAAAGCCCAAACTCTTCTATCGAGCCAAACAATCATTGCAACTGTAACTAAAACGGGAATTAATAAAAATAATATTCTGTAAACTTCATTAAATAATATGTACAAACTATCCATGGTTAACAATCAGTTCCTGTCTTCTCTAAATTAGAACGAAGGGATCTACATTCCAACATAGTTTTTGAATTTTTGCTATAACGTTAGAAAAATAATAATCAATATCGTCAATTATTATTTTCTCATTTTCAAAAATTGAATCGATTTGGATAAAATCTTCTTTCCTTTTTTGTTTGAGATAATTAAACATATTATCAATCAAATCAGTTTTGTTTTTAAACAAATTTTTTCCACTAAAAATCTTGGCAATTTCGTTTAAAATTAACCAGTCTTCTTTAGCAAGTTCAGTTGGGTATGATGCCTTATAAGCTTTTTGAACTTTGCCTTCTAAATTTGAATAATATCCATCTTGTTCTGTAAATGCAGATCCAGGTAATATCAAATCAGAATTTTTTGCCCCTTCATCTCCATGCGAACCAATATAAACTACAAATATACCATTTCTTTTGATTTTTAATTTATCTTGTCCAATTAAAAAAAGTAATTCTATAGAATTATCCATTAATTTTTCTAATAAAACATTTCTTCCATTATTAGAGCTAAACAATGATAAATCATAAGATCCAACTGTTGAGGCATTATTTGATAAAATATTTAATGAATTCCATTTTTCATTAATTTTATTATTTTTACTTAAAAAATTTTTAATTTTTTCAAATATGAACATTCCAGATTTTAACTTCAGAGCAGATTGACCGATAATAATTAATGGTTTTAATGAATTAATAATTTTTTTTGATATTTCGCTTTTTTCTTCTACTATTTCTTTTATTACATTGGTTGAATTATCTAAAATTTTATATGGATATGTTTGATCACCAATATCGTTTGTTGAATAAATTTCTACCTTAGATTTTAGATATGATTTTCTAATTCTGCTGTTTAAAATAGTTGCTTCATATCTTGGATTGCAACCAATAAAAATAATTAAATCTGAATCTTCTATGCCATTAATGCTGCTATTGAATCTATAGTTTTCTTTTTCAGAGAAATTTACATAATAATTTTCATTTCTTGATTCAATTAAATTTGATTTGAAAGTTTTTTTAATTAGTTCTTTTGCAGCATAAGAAGTTTCCATATTTGTTAAATCTCCTGTAAAACAACCAATATTTTCAGATTTAGTTTTTTCCAACTCTGATTTTAAAATTTCATATGCTTCATTCCAATTAATTTTACTAAATTTGTTTCCATCTCTTTTAAATGGAGTATCCAATCTTTGGTTTTTTAATCCATCACATGCATACCTTGTTTTATCTGAAATCCATTCTTCATTTATATCTTCATTTATTCTTGGAAGAATTCTTTTTACCTCCCAACCATATGTATCAACCCTTATATTAGATCCAACACCGTCCATAACATCAATTGACTCGGTTTTCTTTAATTCCCATGGTCTTGCTTCAAAGACATAAGGTTTTGATGTTAGCGCTCCTACTGGACAAAGATCTATAACATTCGCTGATAATTCTGAATCCATAGCTTTTTCTAAATAAGTTGTGATTTGCATATCTTCTCCTCTGCCAATTGCTCCTAACTCTGGCACACCTGCTACTTCAGTTGCAAATCTTATACATCTTGTACAATGAATACATCTTGTCATTTGTGTTTTTATTAGAGGCCCCATATATTTTTCTGGCACTTGTCTTTTATTTTCTTTAAATCTAGATTTATCAACCCCATAAAACATTGATTGATCTTGTAAATCACATTCACCCCCTTGGTCACAAACTGGACAATCTAGTGGATGGTTGACTAACAAAAATTCCATCACCCCTTTTCTTGCCTTCTCAACTAATGAAGTATTGGTTTTAATATTCATGCCTTCGGCTACTGGCATTGCACAAGATGCAACTGGTTTAGGCGATTTTTCAATTTCCACCAAACACATTCTACAATTACCTGCTATAGATAATTTTTCATGATAGCAAAATCTTGGTATCTCAAAACCAGCTTGTTCACATGCCTGAAGAACTGTAAGCCCTTTCTCTACTTCAATCTCTTTATCGTTAACTTTTAATTTAAGCATTTTCTTTTTCTAATAAATGTTGATCAACTAAATACGGATTTTTCTGGCCTGTATTTACTAATGGATTAAAGTTGTTTCTTTGCTCAATTTCCTTTTTAAAATGCCTCAGAAGACCTTGCACGGGCCACGCTGAACCTTCTCCGAATGCACAAATTGTATGTCCTTCGATTTGTTTTGTTACATCCATCAACATATCCACTTCCTCTCTAGAAGCTTCTCCTTTTGCCATTCTTTCTAGCATTCTCCACATCCAGCCAGAACCTTCTCTACATGGTGTGCATTGCCCACAGCTTTCATGTTTATAAAATCTTGCAATTCTTGCCATACATTTAATAATATCCTGGTCATTATTTATGACAACTATACCAGCTGTACCTAATCCTGTTTTATTTTCTACACATGCATCAAAATCCATTTTTATATTGTCACAAATATTTTTTGGCAACAATGGCATTGAAGATCCTCCGGGAATAACTGCTTTAAGATTATCCCAGCCACCAACTACTCCTCCAGCATGTTTCTCTATAAGATCTTTTAAAGGAACACCCATTTCTTCCTCAACATTACAAGGATTATTTACATTGCCAGAAATACAATAAATTTTAGTTCCAGTATTTCTTTCTCTACCCAATGAGGCAAACCATTTGGCACCTCTTCTCAAAATTGTTGGTACAACTGAAATTGTTTCGACGTTATTAATTATAGTAGGACATCCATATAATCCTATTAGTGCTGGAAAGGGCGGTTTAAGTCTTGGCTGTCCTTTTTTTCCTTCGATACTCTCTAATAATGCTGTTTCTTCTCCACAAATATATGCTCCTGCACCGTAATGAATATAAATATCCAAATCCCATCCTGTGTCAGCTGAATTTTTTCCAATTAAACCATCTTTGTAAGCCTCATCTATAGCTTTTTGAAGCTGAAATCCTTCCTTGATATATTCTCCTCTAATATATATGTAACAAACATGTGCGTTCACCGCATATGAAGAAATTAAACAACCCTCTATTAGTTTGTGGGGTTCAAATCTTAAAATATCTCTGTCTTTACATGTCCCAGGCTCTGACTCATCAGCATTAATTACTAAATAGTGTGGCCTTGATCCAACTTGCTTAGGTGCAAAGGACCATTTTAATCCTGTTGGAAATCCAGCCCCTCCTCTACCTCGTAATTGGGAGTCTTTAACTTCATTTATTATCCATTCTCTACCTTTTTGGCAGATATCTTTTGTATTAGTCCAATCGCCTCTGTTTTTTGCTGATTTCAAATCAGATCCATAATCATTATATAAATTTTTAAATATTCTATCTTTATCTTCAAGCATTCTTAACTTCCATCAATGTAATTCTATTATTTTCTGGTTCAGAGCTTTTTCTTCCCTTATATGAACCTGGTTCTATTTTTTTACCATTTTTAATATTTTCAATTATTTTTTCTAATTTTTTTTCATCTAGATCTTCAAAATAGTCATCATTGATCTGTAGCATAGGTGCATTCACACAGGCTCCTAAACATTCAACTTCTATCCAAGATATATTTCCATCATTTGAGATTTCATTTTCATTTTCCGCAATCTTATTTTTACATACATCAACAAGTTTGTATGCTCCTCTAAGCATGCATGGTGTTGTGGTGCAAACTTGAAAAAAATACTCCCCAACAGGAGCTAAATTATACATTGTATAAAATGTAGCTACTTCATATACTTTTATATAAGGCATGCCTAAAAATTTAGCTATATATTTCATTGCAGATAAAGGTATCCAATTATTATTTTGTCTTTGAGCTATATATAACAAAGCCATTACAGCGCTTTGTTGCTTACCCTCAGGATAATTTGAAATAACTTGGTTCGCTAACTCAAGACTTTTTTCGTTAAATTGAAAGTTTTCAGGTTGTTCTTTAGAAATTTTTTTTAAACTCATCGATCAACTTCTCCAAAAACTATATCCATTGAACCTAATACAGCAGGTACATCGGCTAACATATGTCCTTTGATTAGATAATTCATAGATTGCAAGTGTGAAAAACCTGGGGCTTTAATTTTACATTTGTATGGTTTATTTGAGCCATCTGAAATTAAATATACTCCAAATTCACCTTTTGGCGCTTCAACACAAGAATAAATTTCGTCTTTGTCAACTCTATATCCTTCAGTAAATAATTTAAAATGATGAATTAAAGCCTCCATTGAATTTTTTAATTCTTTTTTTGGTGGTGGAGTTACTTTTGCGTCTTGTGTTTTGACTGGTCCTTTTGGCAATTTGACTAGACATTGATTAATTATATTTATGCTTTCTCTCATCTCTTCAATTCTACATAGATATCTATCGTAACAATCGCCATTTTTTCCAATAGGTATTTTAAATTCTAATTGTTCGTAACAGTCATATGGTTGTGATTTTCTAAGGTCCCATGCAACACCAGATCCCCTGAGCATTACACCTGAAAAAGAATAATCAAGAGCATCTTGTTTTGAAACTACTCCAATATCAACATTTCTTTGTTTAAAAATTCTATTATCAGTTAGTAATGTCTCTAAATCATTGATAATTTTTGGAAAATTTTCACAAAACTCAGCGATGTCTTCTACTAATCCTCTTGGAAGATCTTGGTGTACCCCTCCAGGTCTAAAATAATTAGCATGTAAACGAGAACCGGAAACTCTTTCGTAAAAACCCATCAGTTTTTCTCTTTCTTCAAATCCCCATAATGTTGGTGTTAGAGCACCGACATCCATTGCTTGAGTAGTGACATTAAGAATATGGCTTAATATTCTTCCAATTTCACAAAAAATAACTCTTATAAATTGTCCTCTTATAGGAACTTCTAAATTTAAAATTTTTTCTATAGCTAGTGCGAATGCATGTTCTTGGTTCATTGGTGCAACATAGTCAAGCCTATCAAAATATGGAACGGCTTGTGAGTATGTTTTGTGTTCAATAAGTTTTTCAGTTCCTCTATGTAATAACCCAATATGTGGGTCAGCTTTTTCAACCACTTCCCCGTCAAGTTCTAAGATTAGTCTTAGCACTCCATGAGCAGCTGGATGCTGAGGTCCAAAATTAAGGTTTAAAGTTTTTTTCTCTTTACTCATCTTTTCGATTGATCTCTTTTATATAATTTGTTCCTTGCCATGGGCTTTCATAATCAAAATTTCTATAGTTTTGTTCTAATTTTACAGGCTCATATAAAACTTTTTTTTCATTTTCGTTATAACGAACCTCATTATGACCTGTTAATGGAAAGTCTTTTCTAAGAGGAAAGCCCTCAAAATTGTAATCTGTAAGTATTCTTCTTAAGTCTGGATGGTCTTTAAATTTTATTCCATACATATCAAATACTTCTCTTTCCATCCAATTTGCTGAAGGAAAAATTTCAGTTATTGTAGGAATTAGTTCTTTTTCATTTATTGAATAACTTAAAATTATTCTAGAATTAAATTCATGACTTAGTAACAAATATATGAGTTTAAATCTTTGGTTTTCCTGTGGATAATCTACAGCTGTTATATCAACTAATTGTCTAAATTTTGTATGGACATTATTCTTTAAAAAAACCAAAACATCAATAATGTCGCTACAATCAATATTTATATATAATTGATCATGTCTTATCTCACTAAACTTTATTTTAGTTGTTAGCTCAGAATTTATTTTTTTTTCTAGATCAGGAAGTATACTCATTTGATTATCTTTCTATAGAACCTTTGTTTCTTATTTTTTTTTGTAATTGCATTATTCCATACAATAAAGCTTCAGCAGAAGGTGGGCATCCTGGAACATAAATATCTACTGGAACTATCCTGTCACATCCTCTGACTACAGAATACGAGTAATGATAATAGCCTCCTCCATTTGCACAGCTGCCCATTGAAATTACATATCTTGGCTCAGGCATTTGATCATAGACTTTTCTTAATGCAGGAGCCATTTTATTTGTAAGAGTTCCGGCAACAATCATAACATCAGACTGTCTAGGTGAAGCTCTTGGCGCTGCACCAAATCTTTCAAGATCATATCTTGGCATAGATGTTTGCATCATTTCAACAGCACAACATGCTAATCCAAATGTCATCCAATGCAATGAACCAGTTC
>MDSW01094631.1_pt1 | contig 25716 bp, 13 predicted proteins | sample 811171 | NCBI WGS metagenome assembly MDSW01 (sample SAMN05326641, study PRJNA326480) | marine metagenome | isolation source: seawater | place: Atlantic Ocean: North West | collected 2012 | reverse complement strand
GGGGGGGGGGGGGGGGGAGGAGGGAGACGAGGGAGCATTTTCGGAAGACTCGGAACGGTCCGAGGACTCGTCGCACGCGGCGGCGAGCGCGTGCCTGGCGTTGGCGTTCGTCGGCGTCTTCGCGTCGACGGCGTCGTTTCTGTCTCTCCCGAGGCACAACGCCCCCAAGCGCGGGTTCGAGACGCCGTTCGTGCCGTACCTCCCGGCGCTCGGCGTTCTCGCGACGACGCATCTCGTCGCCAGCCTTCCCCCGGCGGCGTGGATTCGGTTCCTCGCGTACTTCGTCTTCACGTCGGCGCTGTACGTCGCGTACGGCGTCGCGGGCATCGCGGGGGGGTGGGGGCCGACGACGGAGGCGCGCTCGGAGGCGTACGGAGGCGGTGAAGGCGCGGAGCTGAAAGAACTCGAGCGGAGCGGGTTGTTGGGCGAGGACGAGTGGGGGGTCGTGGAGGAGAGCGAGGGGGACGCCGCGGCGGAGGCGCTGCGGAAGGAGTGCTTAGCGACGATCAGCGCCGTCAACGGCAACGGGGGGGGGACGCTTTCATCGTGAAAAAACGAACGTCCCGCGAATACGCGCGGGGACTTTTAGTACTGACGCGTCGATCGTCGAGGGGGCGCTCGTGGCCGCTCTAGTGACCGCTCGCGACCGTCGCGGGTTCCCCGTCGCGCCGCGACGTTTTCTTCGCTCCGTTTTCTTCGCTCGAAGCGTCGTCTCGTTTTCGCCGACGACGTCACTTCCCCGCGAGTTTCATGGCGCCTTCCTTGAGGCTGGCGACGATGGGCGGGTCCGCGAGGGTGGAGATATCACCCAGGTCCTCCATCGGGATGGCGGGGTTCTCCGCGAGCTTCCTGAGGATCCTCCTCATGATCTTCCCCGAGCGCGTCTTGGGGAGCCCGTCCCCGAACTGGATCGCGTCCGGCGTGGCGATGGGCCCGATTTCTTTCCGCACGAGCGCCTTGAGTTCCTTCGCGAGGTCGTCGCCGGGCGTCTGGCCGTCCTTGAGGACGACGTAGCAGTAGATTCCCGCGCCCTTTATGTCGTGCGGCATTCCGACCACCGCCGCCTCGGAGCACGCCGGGTGCAGCACGAGCGCGGACTCCACCTCCGCCGTGCCCATGCGGTGCCCGCTGACGTTGATGACGTCGTCCACGCGGCCGGTGATCCAAAAGTACCCGTCCGCGTCGCGTCGGCACCCGTCGCCCGCGACGTAGTACCCCTTGAACATGGAGTAGTACACGCTCTCGAACCGCGAGTGGTCGCCGTAGCAGCTCCTGGACGCGCTCGGCCAGGGTTTCTTGATGGCCAAGAACCCGCTCGCCTCGCCCTCGAGCTCGTTCCCCTTGTCGTCCAGGACGACGGGCTGGACGCCGAAAAACGGAAGCGTGCACGATCCGGGCTTCAGCGGCGTCGCGCCGGGGAGCGGCGTCATCATGAAGGAGCCCGTCTCCGTCTGCCAGTACGTGTCCACGATCGGGCACCGCGACTCGCCGACGACGGAGTAGTACCAGCGCCACGCCTCGGGGTTGATGGGCTCGCCGACGGAGCCCAGGATGCGGAGGCTCGAGCGGTCGTATTTGGTCACGTACTCGTCGCCCGCCTTCATCAGCGCGCGCACCGCCGTCGGCGCGGTGTAGAACTGGTTCACCTTGTGCTTCTCGCAGATGGCCCAGCACCGCCCCGCGTCGGGGTACGTCGGAACGCCCTCGAACATCACCGTGGTCGCGCGCGCGAGCAGGGGCCCGTAGACGATGTACGAGTGGCCCGTGATCCACCCGATGTCCGCCGTGCACCAGTACACGTCCCCCGGCTTGTAATCGAACGTGTACTTGAACGTCGCGTACGTGCCCAGCATGTACCCCGCGGTGCTGTGCACGATGCCCTTGGGCTTGCCCGTGCTCCCCGAGGTGTACAGCATGAACAGCGGGGCCTCGGAGTCCATCCAATCGCAGTCGCAGTCGGCGCTCGCCGACGCCATCTCGTCGTGCCACCACGTGTCGCGACCGTCGACCATCGGGCACTCGCCCTGGAGCCTCCGGAAGACGACCACGGACTCGACGCAATCGGCGGTGCCGTCCGCCTTGCCGAGCTCGAGGGTCGCGTCCACCTGGGTCTTGAGCTGCACGGGCTTCGCGCCGCGCATGACCGCGTCGCAGGTGACGATGACCTTGCTCTGCGCGTCGGCGAGGCGGCCGCGGATAGCCTCGGGGGAGAATCCGCCGAACACGACCGAGTGAATCGCGCCGATCCTCGCGCAGGCCAAGCACGCCACCGCGAGCTCGACGACCATGGGCATGTACAGCGTCACGGTGTCGCCCTTCCCGATGCCCTTCCGCTTCAGGACGTTGGCGAACTTCTTGACCTGGTCGAGGATCTCGTCGTACGTGTGGGACGCCTGCTCGTCGGGGGAGTTGCCCTCCCACAGGATCGCGACGGAGGAGCCGTGGCCCTCGGCGACGTGCTTGTCGAGGGCGTTGTAGCAGATGTTCGTCTTGCCGCCCTGAAACCAATCGATCGAGATCGGGCCCTTCGAGACGTCGAAGTTGTAAATCGGGCCGACGGAGTCGAAGGGCTTCTCCCAGTAGAATTGCGAGCGCGCCATGTCGCCGAAGAATTTCTCCGGATCCGCGATGGACTGGTCGTACATCGCCTTGTACTCCTCGAGGGACTTGCAGTGCGCGTCCTTCGCGATGTCAGCGCGGGGGGGGTAGACGTGCTGCTGCGTCGCCTCCGTCACCGCGTCCGCCTTCTTCTGAAGGTCCTCGATGGCTTCCATCCTGATCGATCGACGGGGAGCGCGAGAGGCGAATTGCCGAGTCACCCCCTTGGAGCGGCGCTTTTTTAATTGCGCGACGACCTCGGACCGATCGAAGCACGACCGAGCCCCGGCGCGGAGGAGCGAAGACGAGATCTTGGCGTCGATGCGAGAGTGCCGATGAAACGGCGCGTGGCGAGGCCGGAGACGCGAGCGCGAAGACGAAGGCGCGCGCGTCCGAGCAGAGTGGCGAGGGCGATCGGATATCCGATGATCACGCACAGAAAGTCGATTCACCGAAACCCCTGCTTTCCGAGACGACGTGCTCCGGCAGATTTTTTTTCCAGCGCCCAACGACGGACTCTCGCTCACGCTCGGCGCAGAGGCGACGCGCGCGCGCGCCCGCCGCCCCCTCGATGCCCCGCGAGGTCCCCTCGGGCGGGGACCCCTCGCCCCCCTCGGGAGGCGCCGGTCGGAGCCGCGACCTTCTCGCCGTCGAGCACGCCGGCGGCGAAGCCGGCGTGCCTCCGAGCCTCCTCCTCAATCGCCCCGCGCCGGGCGCCGTTCCGGCAGCCTCGCGCGAGGCGCCGAATTTCGCCGACCTCCCGCCTCCTCCCAGCGCCCTCCTGTCGAAGCTCCAGACCTTCTTGCCTCAGATGGCGGCGGCGAACGAGGAGCTCGCGAACGCGATGAAGGTCCGCCCGCCCGAGGACTTCGACGTCGAGTGCGTCGGGAGCGACGACGACGAGCGAAGGGTGGAGATGGACGTGGGATTGGGCGTCGTCGACCTCAAGACGCGAGAGGCGGTCGCGGAGGCGGAGGCCGCCGCCGGGGACGCGATCGTCGGCGCCGCGAGCGACGACGATGACGAGGACGGGGAGAGAAACAAGAGACCGAGGCGGACGCGCGCGAAGCCGCGCGAGGAGGCGCCGTTCGAGATGCGCGTCCCGGGCCGAGGCGGCGGCGGCGGCGGCATCCAGGAGCTCACGTGACGAGAGCGACGGGAAGTATTGATTGTATGCCGACGAGAGCCAGCGCGTACGATCGATCACCTATATCGCTAGTGGAGCTACGGACTCGGCCGGTGCCTCGTCGCACCGCTCCCCCGTCGCCGCCGCGTGGGGCGTTCACATCCCGAGCTCGTCGATTTTATCCGCGAGTTGCTTCTCCGCGAACGCGCGGAGGTCCTCCGCGTCCGGCGGGAGGTTGACGGCGGCGACGACGCATCGCCTCGTTCGCTTGGCGAAGCGCGCGGCGGTTTGGTCCGACGCGCGATCCGCCGCTGCCGCCGCGGACGCTTCGCCCCCGTCGCCGCTCGCGCGGGTGAGCGCGGTGACGACGGGCGGACCCGGGAACCGCGGCGTCTCGAGCGCCATGCTCATCTCCGCGTGCGAGGGGCCGCCCGCGCCGGCGCCGGCGTAGAGATACAGCTGGTCGCGCAGGGCGAGGATCTGGAAGTGCAGCCGAGCGCCCGGGGCGTCCACGGACCACGTCACGTCCCGGACGCTGCCGTCCGGGGCGACGGGCGCGACGACCGCGGCGTCCGCGGCGGGCGCGGGCGGGGCGTCGAAGCTCGGGAACGCGTCGTCGTCGTCCGAATCGACCATGGCGGGGCGGCGACGCGGGGAGAGGAGCGATCGGCGGCGTGACGAGGGTTTTCACGTCGGCGCCGCTCAGTCGTTCATGATGGGCTTGTTCACGGAGGACTTCTCGCCGGGCCCGGCGCGCGTCTTCTGGTGGCCCCCGGCGCCGCCCGCGGAGGAGGACTTGAGGAACGAGCGGAAGAGGTTGGAGTCGACGGGGTAGATCATGGGAGCGCTTCTGCCGAGAGGGGGGGGCGCGTCAAAGTGCGAACAAACCCTCGTCGTGAGCGCTTTGAAATCGACCGCGCGGCGCGACGATGACGATGAACGACGCTGGTCGCGCGCGGATTGCTCTGACGCGAGCTGATCAGCAGTCCCAGGTGGGGCCGAGAAAATATTTTGCGCTTCCTACAACCGACGTTCCTCCGTTCCTCGTCCGCGCTCTCCTCAGTAGTACGGGTTCGCCGCCCCCCCTCCCGGCCCTCTTCCGTCCATGATCATCTCGCACAGCTCCTCGTAGCTCACCCCCCTCTTCTCCGCGGCGAGGTCGAGCGCCCACTTGAAGTCCACGTACCCGATGACGTTGTCCAGCACGTGCCCCCCCGGCGTCCGCGGCGCGCACACCTTCGAGAACACCGCGTCGGCGTCCGCCTCCGTGAACAGCCTCCCCTTGATCACGCCGCAGTCCTCGCAGAGCTTCTCCCACGTCGCGATGCCCATGGACCCCGCGGTGCCGCCGTCCAGGGTGCAGTACGCGTCGAACACCTCCTCGATGCCGTCGACGTTTCGCGGGCGCGCGCGGTCGTCCTTCCACGCGTGGTGGTCGGCTATTCTCGGGTGCGCCGCCGCCGAGTCGACGCCGAACTTGGCCGCGTACGCGCCCGTGTACAGGATCTGATCGTCGTAGAACTTGTTGTACGCCGCCTTGGTGCCCGAGCACCCCGGGTCGCACTCGCCGACCTTCACGGCGACGTCCTCGAACGCGACGCCCTTCTCCTCGGCGACCATGTCGAGCATGTACAGAAAGTCCTCGTACGTCAGGAGCTTCTGCCCCTCCGCCACCTTGGCGAAGATGATATCCGCCGACGTCATCGTGAACCTGCGGGTGATCAGCCCCGTCTCGTTCACCAGCTTCGCCCACGACTTGATGTTCATGTCCACGCCGTTGCCGCCGCCGAAGGAGCAGAACGCGCGGTAGCTCCCCCTCAGACCGGGCGCGTCCTCGTCGCTCGGCGGCGGTCGGCCGTCGCGCCAGTGTTTCTTCTCCCGCCTCGCCTTCTCGACGCGATGCACCGCGGCGTGCGACCCCGTGTACGTGTTCTTATCGTCGTAGAACTTGGTGTATTCGGCGTGCGTGCCCGAGGAGGTGGGCCCCGCCCTGACCATCGCGTCCGTCACGCGCTCGTACGTCGTCCCGATGGACTCGGCGATGAGCGAGCACGCCCACCGGAACTCGGGGTAGCTCAGCCGTCGCTCGCCCCTCGCCTTGGTCTTGGTGAAGACGAGGTCCGCGTCCGTCATGGAGAACTTGCGGGTGATGAGCCGGCTGTCTTTGCAGCACTTGACGAATTTGACGTTGTCCATCGCGCCGGGCGCGCCCCCGCCGAACGTGCAGAACGCGTTGAAGACCGATTTCAAGCCGGGCACGTCCGGGGGCGTCGCGGAGGAGCGCTTCCGGTCCTCCCGCCACTCGCGGTGCGCGCGGGGACGCTTCTGCACCCCGAACTGCGCCGCGTACGCCCCCGTGTAGAGATCCTTGTCGTCGTAAAACTTGTTGTACTCGCCGACGGTCCCGCCGTTGTTCGAGGGCTCGTCCACGCCGCACACGAAGTCGTGGACGTACTCGTACGGCGCGCCGCACTCGTCCGCGACGAGCTGAAGCGCGAGGACGAAATCGTCCATCTCGATGACGCGCTCCCCCTTGGGCTTCACCTTGGTGAAGATGAGATCCGCCGCCGTCGGCGTGAACCGCCGCCCCCGCGCGTCGCGAACCTGGCCGTCGATCAGACCGCAATCCCTGAGCAGCTTGATGAAAGTCTTCCCCTCCATGAAGCTCGGGTTGCCGCCGCCGAAGGCGTTGAACACGGAGAAGACCCTGCGAAGATCGTCGCTGGGTTCGATCCGAGGCATCTTGCGCTTCCACGACGCATCCGCCTTGTGCCGCCCCTTGGACGCCATGCCCAGATTCGCCGCGTACGCGCCGGTGAAGTTGCTCGGGTCCGCGAACTTGACGTACTCCGCCCTCGTCCCGTGGCTCTGCGGCCCGCCCCTGGTGACGATCAGCATGCACACGTCCGTGAAGGTCTGCTTGCGCATCTCCGCGACCATCGCGACGGCGTCCTTGAACTCCTCGAACGCGATGCGGCGCTCGCCCTTGCGCTTCACCTTGCTGAAGATGATGTCCACCTGAACGGGGCCGAGGGACCGGCGGTTCTGAAGGCCGCTCTCGCGGCAAAACTTCGCCCACTTCGCGCCGTCCATCGTGTCCGTCGTCTCGCCGCCGCGGACGCCGTAGTTGGCGAAGGCGAGGAACGTGTCGTACAAAGATTCCAGAGAACCGACGGGGGCGCGGCTGCTCCCGGAGGAACGGCGGCGGCCGCCGCCGCCGGAGGCGCGACCGCCGCCGCGAGCGCTCGCCGAGGAATCGCGCGTCTCCGCGCCGAACTTCGCGACGGAGTGGCTGTGATCGCTGGGGGGGACGTTCTCGTCGCTGTCGTACCTGTTTGCGCGAAGCCGGAGGGGGGAAGGGGAGAGGGGGGGAAGGGGGTGAGCGAGCGGCGGAGAGGGAACGCGTATCGCGTCGGCGGATGCGATGCACCGCGTTCCAGAACGCACGCGTCATCCGTCGTCTCGGCTCGAGCGGCGCCGCGACGGGAAGGCTCGGACGCGGACGCGCGGGTTCGGGCACGCACGCGTCGTCCATCTCTCGCGACGCGCGGTTCGCCTCCTCCTCGGCCAGGATGGCGTCGTACGCGGATTCCGCCGGCGGCTCCGGCGCGGGCGCGGGCTCCGTCTCCATATCCGCGGACAATGCACACGTGGGCGCGGCAATTACGCGACGCGGGAGGCGTGAGGCGGGGGCGCCCCGGCGCGCGGTGCGAGCGCGGGGAGTGACGCGGTCGCGGACGACGCGAAGTTGGAGCGCGCCGACGACGCGCGGGCGGGCGACGGGGGCAGGCGCGACGCGTGAGGCGCGCGCGCGTCGCTCTGGCCCGCGCCCGGAGGGACGAGAATTGCAGGTTTGGTTTTTGTGGGTCGGATCGAGAACAAAAACGGACATCTTTATTTCGTGACTGATTCCCCCGCCACCGCCGCGGCTTGCAGGCAGCCACTGTTTCTGCGCACTTTTCGCTCGGGGCGCGCGCGCGGAGATGAGTGCCAAGACTTAACAACGCCCATTGGCTCGCTCATCAGTGCGTCTCCGCGCGCCTCCCCCCGCCCTCCCTCTCCCCTCGCGATGCTGGCGGGGTTGATGGACGCGGCTCGGGGCCCGCGCGGTCTCCTCCCTCCGTGGTTCCCACCCTCGCTCGCGCTCTTCGCGCTCCTCGTGCGCCTCGCCGTGGCCGCGCACCCGCACAGCGGCGAGGGCGCGCCCCCGCGGTTCGGCGACTTCGAGGCGCAGCGGCACTGGATGGAGATCACGACCCAGACGCCGCTCGGGGAGTGGTACCGCGAGACGCCCCGGAACGATCTCCAGTACTGGGGCCTGGACTACCCCCCCCTGACCGCGTACCAGAGCTGGGCGTACGGCGTCGTCCTCGGCGCGATCGAGCCCGAGCTCGTCGCCCTCGGCGCGAGCCGAGGCCACGAGACCGCGACGGGCAAGCGGCTCATGCGATGGAGCGTCCTCGTCTCGGACGCCCTCGTCTTCTTCCCCGGCGTCGCCGCGTTCGCGCTCGTCTATCACCGCCGCGTCAAAGACGACGAGCGCGCGGCGAGGGGCGAGACGCCTCCCCCCGGGTCGGGCGCGACACCTTTACGGAAACCACCTCTTCTCGGAACCCTCGAAGCCCTCCTCGAGGGGTTTCGCGACCCGGAGGTCCTTTGGGCGTGGGCGCTCGCGGCGCTCAACCCCGCGCACGTCCTCGTCGACCACGGCCACTTCCAATACAACGCCATCTCCCTCGGCCTCGTCGCCGCCGCCGCGGCCGCGGTCCTCGCGAACCGCGACCTGGTGGGAAGCGTCCTGTTCGTGCTCGCGATGAACCACAAGCAGATGAGCCTGTACTACGCCCCCGCGTTCTTCGCGCACCTCCTCGGGAAGGCGCTTCGGCGCCCGCGCCGTTCCTCGCGCGCCAAAAAAGTCGCCGCGCTCGGCGCGATCGTCCTCCTCGCGTTCGCGATCCTCTGGGCGCCCTTCTGGTTCGCCCCCGAGCCGCCGGGAGTCTCGTCGAACGGCCGGGAGTCTCGCGGCGAACGAGCGGGCGCACGCGGCGTTCTCGCGGTCCTCGGTAGGCTCGCGCCGTTCCGGCGGGGTATCTACGAGGATTACGTCGCCAACTTTTGGTGCGTCACCAACCCCGCGTTTCGGTGGCGCCACATCCTGCCCGTCGCCGTCGCCGCGCGGCTGTGCGCGGCGACGACGCTCGTCGCCCTGGCGCCGAGCGCGTGGCGCGAGATCACGCGCCCGACCCCGCGCGGGTTCGCGTGGTGCCTCGCGACCTGCGCGTGGGCGTTCTTCGCGTTCGGGTTCCAGACGCACGAGAAGTCGGCGCTGCTGCCGCTGCTCCCCGTCACCCTCCTGGCGACGGAGGCCCCCGCGCTCGCGTCGCTCGCGCCGCCCGTCGTCAGCCTCTCCATGTGGCCGCTGCTGAAGAGAGACCGGCTCGGAACCGCGTACGCGGGGATGGTCGCGATGTTCGTGGCGATGTTCGCGGGGGGACCGCCGAGGAAGGCGCGCGGGAACGGGACCGGGGAGGGCGCGAGCGACGCGAAAGGCGGCGAGGGCGGCGAGGGGGGCGGGAGGCGCCCGAGGGCCGACACGTCTCGGCGGGACGAAGGAGACGCCGCCGCCGGCGCCGCGCGGGGGAAGAGGACGACCGTCGCGCGAGAACGTCCACCTTCGAAAGTGGTCGAGGGGACCGATTTAAGCGGGGACGACCGGAAGCGCTTCGTCGTACCCGGGGTCTTTACCTGGTCGCTCGCGAACGCGGTCGCGCTCGGCGCGTTCGCGCTCGCGCACTCGGCGGAGATTTTCGTCGCCGCCCCGGAGGCGCTGCCGCACGTCCACGACTTGCTCTTCGTGTCGTCGAGTTTCGTCCTCTTCGTCGGGTTCGCCGCGTACGGGGCGCGGAGGCAGTTCGAGTGCGCGCGAGCGGAGCCAAAGGAGCGGAAGACCGAGTGACGAGCGCGAGAGGAGGCAGAAGCGCCGACGGCGAAGCCGTCAGCTCGATAGAGGACGCGAGCGCGAGCGCGAGGACGAGTGCGAGCGCTCGCGTAGAAATGATAGAAATTAGTGAACGTGCAGTCGAGACGCTGCGCTCGTTCCAGGACGACGTTCCTTCCCCCGCCACGAGTGCAATGATCTTTGAGTCAACTCGGCTACTCCGCCGCTCGCCGCTGGCGGCGGTGGCGCTTGACGGCACACACGCCCCTGGCGCGCGCGCTCGGCGCTCTCGCCGCGTACGATGTCGCGCGGCTCGAGCCTCGCGATCGTCGTCGCGCCGCGGGCGCGCGTCCGTCCGCGCGTCGCGACGCGCGCGCCCCTCGCGTCTCGGTCGCGCCGCGCGTCGGCACCGCGCGGGGTCGGGCCCTCGGGCTCGGGCGCGTCGTTCCCGGGGGACGGCGCGTCCCCGCCCCCCTGGCTCGAGGCTTCCGCGGGCCCCACGCGGGCGGAGGATCTCGACGCGGTCGTGGAGGACGTCGACGACGCGCGCGACGCGTTCGGGCCGGGATCGCACCCGTACGAGTCGTTCTCGGCGCGCGGCGATCCCGCGCCCGCCGCCGACGCATTCTCCGCGGACGGGGCTTCCGCGGGCCCCCTCGGGGTCCCCGCGGGGTCTCCCTCGGGCGCGCCCGTGGCGTACGTCCCCGGCGCTCCCTCGACCTCCGCGCCCTCGCCTCCCGCCGCCCCCATGTCCGCGCTCACGTCCGCGCTCTTCAACGTCGGTTTCTTCTCCACCGCGATCCTGGTCGTCGTCGGCGTCCGCCGAGCCGCGCGGTTCTGGAACGGCATCCCGGATCTGAGCGAGGAGGAGCGCCTGCGTCGGATGGCGGATTTCGCCTCCGCGCAGACCGAGCGCGTCCGCGACATGCCCCCCTCGGTGACGCGCGACGCCGAGCTCAAACGCCTGGAGCGCCTCTCCGCGGACATCGCGGGCAAGCGGACGAAGTTCGAAGCCGCCGAGCGAAGGCGCGCGGAGTGGAACCGAAGGGTGAGACGCGTCGCCGTCGACATCCCCGATCCCCGATCCCCGGCGCGAGGCGGCGACGACCCGGACGACCCGCACGTCCCGGGGTTCAGCGAGGAGCGCGCGAGGCGGCTCGAGCGCGAGGCCGCGAGCGCGCGGATGGCGGCGGAGGCGGCGGAGGCGAAGGCGGCGCCCCCGGGCGCGGGGGCGAGGTGGGTCACGGCGGACGAGTACCTGCGCCGCGCGATGGACGACGACGCCAACGACCCGTCGGCGCGTCGCGGCGGAGGGGAAGGAGGAGGGGAACGATCGGACGTCCCGGGCGACTCCGTCCCGGGTGACTCCGCATCATCGCCGCCTCCCCGCGAGACGGTCGAGGGCGTGCCGATTCCCGAGCAGCCGGAGTTCCCGAGCCGGTCTTCCCGCCGCCCCGCCCCGAGGGAAGATCCCATTCCTAGGGAGAAGAAGAAAAAGCGCGCGTCCCCGAAAAAGCTCTCCCGGGGCGGTTCCGGGTCGGTGACTCGCCCCGACGCGCCGCTGACGGACGCGCGGGACGACCTGACGGACCTCCCGCACCTCACCCCCGAGCAGGAGCTCGAGCTCGCGGCCGAGATCCAGCGCCTCGAGCAGTTGTACGGCGACGATCGGAGCGTCTCGGCGGAGCGGCTCGACGAGCTCTGCCAGGATCTGATCGACAAGTACGGCTTGGGCGAGAAGACGTTCACGGATCGCGAGAAATACGACCCCCGCCTCGACCCCGAGGTGCGCGACGCGCACCCGAGCGCCGTGAACCCGTACTACTGGCGCGAGCTCAAGGCGGTGCACGTCATCTTCGAGGCCTCGCCCGCGACGCGCACGACGTCGGTGATGACGATGATGATGACGCACCCGGGCCTTCCTGCGTACCTTCCCGGCGGGAAGCGGCCCGAGCCCAGGGACCACGCGGTGGCGTTTGAGAGTCGCGCCGACGCCGAGCGCTTCGTGTGGCTGATGCGTTCCGCGGAGATGGCGAACGGTCCCGAACCGGGTCGGCCCGGGCCCGGGGGGTCCGGGTCGACGCCGACCGGGGGGATATGCACGACGCGGCCCATGCCGCCGAAGCTTCTGGAGGAGACGAGCGAGGAGGGGGGGTTGGGCGTGACGGTGGTGGCGGAGGGGCGGGTGCGGCTGGACCCGGGGAGGCGGGACGTGGACGTGCTCGCGGAGATTCGGGAGATCGGGGGGGAGCAGTACCTGTACGACTTCGCGAGGTTCACGAACGAGGAGCTGGAGGAGGGGAGGAAGCCGCCGCCGCCGACGCTCGAGTTTTACTGACCGCACGCGGAGGAACGAGCGCGGGCTGTGAGGGGCGGGGACGAGCGAGCTAGCTAGATTAAAAACGCGAAGCCGACCATCCCGAGCCGCCCGAGAAAGCATTCCGCACGACCGGCTGATGAAGAACTGAGTTCAGCCGCGACGAGCGTTACGACTCATCGCGTCTCGCGTGACGAAATCGACTGTCACGACCCACGTGTTTTACCGGCCCGTTTCGCATAAAATGGAAACTGGAATCCATATGATCAAACCGCGCATTCTCGTCGCGAGATGGTGCGAAACACGTGCGCCTACAGCTGTACTCCCTCCTCGGCCGCGCCGACGCCGCGCGCGTTCGCGCACACCTCCTCGCGCTCTTCGTCATGAGCAGCGAGCCCATGCGCGCTCGCGGCGCCTCCGCGCCTCCCTCCGCGGCCCCTTCTGACCCGGATCCCAACTCTCTGCGCCACGTCCTCGCCTCGAACCTCCCGCGTTCGTTCGCGGACGTCTTCCCCGTGCTCGACGTCGCCAGGACGCTGAGCGCGGACGATCTCAAGGCGGACGTCATCGCCGGGCTCACGGTCGCGGTGATGGTCGTCCCGCAGGGCATGGCGTACGCGGCGCTCGCGTCGCTCCGCCCCGAGATCGGGCTCTACAGCTGCATCGTCCCCATCCTCACGTACGCGGTGCTCGGGACGTCGCGGCAGCTCGCGGTCGGCCCCGTCGCGATGGTCGCGCTGCTGACCACCGCGGGCCTCAGCCCGCTGCAGGACCCGCTCGAGGACCCCGAGCGGTACCGGCAGCTGGCGTCCGCGCTCGCGTTCCTCGTGGGCGTGATCCAGGCGGGCATGGGTTTTCTGAAGCTCGAGTTCGTCGCGCAGTTCCTGCCGCACCCCGTGCTGAGCGGCTTCACGAGCGCGGCGGCGATCGTCATCGGCTCGAGTCAGCTCAAGGATGTCTTCGGGCTGAAGCTCGAGCGGAGCGAGCGATTACACGAGATCCTCGAGAGCTTCTTCGAGAAGATCGGCGGCGCGCACGGGCTCACGATGGCGGTCGCGTTCACGTCCATCTTCGCCCTGCTCGCCGCGCGTCATCTCAAGCGGCGCTTCGCGTCCCTTCGCCGCGTCCCCGAGGCGTTGATCCTCGTGACCTTCTGGATCCTCGTCTCGCACTACGCCGACTTCGAGGACAAGGGCGTCAAGGTCATCGGGAAGGTCCCCTCCGGGTTTCCCGCGCCCACCGGCGTCGCGCTCGGGGACGTCGGCGATCTCCTCGGCCCCGCAGTGACCATCTCGCTGGTCGGCTTCCTGGAGTCCTTCGCGGTGGCGAAGACCATCGCCGAGAAGGAGGGCTACCGCATGTCGGCGCGGCGCGAGCTCGTCGGCCTCGGCCTCGCCAACGTCGCGGGGGCGTTCTTCAAGTGCATGCCCGTGACGGGCGGGTTCAGCCGGAGCGCGGTGAACTACCAGGCCGGGGCGCGGAGCACGCTGAGCTCCGTCGTCACCGCGCTCTCGCTCATCGTCGTCGTCCTCGCGTTGACGCCGCTCTTCACGGATCTCCCCAAACCCATCCTGAGCGCCATCATCATCGTCGCCGTGAGCACGCTCGTTGATTTGCACGAGTTCGCGCACCTGTGGAGGACGGATAAGCGCGACTTCGTCCTGGTGGCGTGCGCGTTCGCGTGCACGCTCTTCTGGGGCCTGCTCGAGGGGATCCTCGTCAGCGCGGGGCTCGCGGCGGCGATGCTCGTGCAGCGCGTCGCGTCGCCGCACGCCGCCGTGCTCGTGCGAGTCAACGACGCCGACGACCCCAAGGGACCGGTGTTTCGCAACCGCGAGCGGTTCCCCGACGGCGCCCGGGTCCCGGGCGTCCTGATTTACCGCCAAGACGCGCCGCTGTTCTACGCCAACGCGGACGCGTTCAAGGACGCCGTGCGAAGTCTCGCGGAAATTGAGGAGGCGCGCGTGGTTCTTCTTCACGGCGGCGCGATGCCGCACGTGGACAGCACCGGTGTCGCCGCGCTCGAGCAGCTCCGCCGGTGGCTCGCGAGCAGAAACAAGAGGCTCGCGATGTGCGAGTTCAACGGCCCGACGAGGGACGCGCTGGAACGCGCGGGCCTGACGTACCGCGCGGACGAGAGCGCGAAGGAGGGCGGAGGATTCGCGGAGGAGGACGACTCGCGCGCCGAGGACGAGCTCGAGAGGCCGGACTCGCGCGATCCGGCGACGGCGGCGGCGCCGATGTACCTCGCGCTCGCCGACGCGGTTCGGAGCGCGGAGACGACGGCGGCGAGGCTCGCCGCGGACGAGGTGTGCGTCGGGTTCGACGACGACACGCACGATCAGGCGGCGCGCGCGCTCGTCGGGGGTGGCGGGGGCGATTCCGTCGCGCGGCGCGCCTCTCGCGATTCCGTCGGGAGCGCCGGGAGCGGCGGTGCGTACGACGATCTGGAGGAGGGGGGGAAAACCGCCGTGTCCGTGCCCGACTACTGACGACCCGTCGCCGCGGGTGACGACCGCCGAAGGAGACGCTCCGCTTGTGACACCGCGACGCGCTCTATTTATATATCACTCTGGCGCGCGCGTCGAGCGCGACGACGCCGCGCTCCCTCCCGAGGCGTCGTCGTCCCCGTCCCCGTCCCCGTCCCCGTCCCCGTCTTCGTCTCTTCGCGCGCCCCGGCCGAAATCGAGTTGGGGGAACATTCGCGCGAGCGCCTCGGGGTCGACGACCGCGCCGGGGGGCAGGGCCGCGCCCCGGGCTCCGTCCACGAGCCTGAGCTTCTCGGCGCGGGTGAGGCGCTTGAGCGCCGTCTCGCGCTTCGTCGCCGCCGACCGCGTCTCCGCGGTCTCCGCGTACCGGAGCCTGACCGGGGGGTCGCCTCGGAGGCTCCTCGCGCCTCCTCTCCGCGCGCCCGCGTGCTGCGCCACGCGCCTGGGGACGTCCACGGTGATGCCGCTGTACAGCTTACCGCTCCGCGTCTCCAGGACGTACACGTACCACCCCGGCGTCCCGGACGCGAGCGCGGCGGAGACGGCGCGCAGCATCGGCGCGGCGCGCCCGGGAGTGGAACCGGACGCGACGACGACAACAAAGGGAATTTCGTCGCTTTCGATACAGTATTAAAAACCAAAAACTCAGACTGTTTGCTCACTGAAAGCGCCCTCGCGTTCGGCCGTAGGACCCGTTCGTCCATGGGGCACGCTACTAGCTAGTGTTCACAACGCGTCCACTCGACGACGCCCGCTCGTCGCCTTGCCTTTCCTCGGACCGCGCGACCCGCGCCGTCGTCTCACTCCGCGATGCCCGCGCACGACGGCGAGCTGGAGCCCGGTATGTTCCGCCGCGTCTTCACCGCCGCGCATCGCGCGTCGCGTCACCACCACCATCACGGCCACGGCCGCGCGACGCCCCTCCCGCCGCTGCCCTCCCTCCTGGACGCGTTCGAGCCCCTCGGCCGCCACAACGCCGGCGGCCTCCTGCGCCCGGGCCCGGACGTGTACCCCCTCGTCGCCGCGGTCGGCCTGGCGCTCGCCCTCGCCGGCGTCCTCGCGGTCCACGATCTGCGCACGAACCACGAGGTGTTCGTGCGCAAGGACGCGCGCGCGATGCAGGTGTGCGCGGAGGACGACGAGGAGCACTACCGACGCGTCGTCGCCCTGGCGAAGAGGAGTTACGACAACCCGCTCCGGCGCCGGGTCCTGGGCCTCAAGCCGTGGATCTTCCCGAAGCTCCAGGAGCGCGTCACGGGGATCCCGCGCGTGGACACCACCGTCGACCTGGAGCGCGACGAGAAGTGGACGAAGCTCGCGCGAAGGGCGAGCGAAGAACACCACCACCCGGTCGGGTGAGACCCTTAAAGACGCGGAGACTCTATGTTGCCTTTTCGGCCTTTTCGTCGCGGAAGAAGAAGAGACGATTTTTCTTCGGTTTCAAAAAGCACCTGTACGATAAGGTCCCGCAAGCTCGCTCGCCTTTGTCGCGCGTTCAATCCTCGATGACGATATCGTCCAGCTCGACGTCCGCGTCGTTTCTCTGCAGCGCCGGCACGACCCCGCCCCCCCCGTTCCCGAGCCTCGCGAGCATCTCGACGAACCGCTCCGGCGCGTGCGCGGACGTCCCCCCGAAAATCACCTCCCTCTGCGTCGCCGCCGCGAGCTCCGCCGCCTCGCGCGTCTCGCCGAAACTCACCCCCCCGACGACGAACACGACCAGCCGCCTGTTCGCCACCGCGGGCACCGCGCTCTGCGTCCGCGCGTGGCGGTGGTGGTGGTGGTGCCCCGCGGCGTTCGACGTCGCGCGCCCGAGCTCGTCCAGCGACGCGCCCGACGCGTCGCTCTCGCGCGCCGCGTTCGCCGCGTCGAAACCAAACTCCGCGTCGCCGCCGAGCGAACGCTTCGCCCACCCGCCGCCCTTCGTTCGCGCGGATTTCCCGGGCGTCTTCCCGGGCGTCTTCGGCGGCGCGCTCGCGTGTGTAGTAACCCCCCCCCCGCCGCCGCCGGGTCCCCGCGCGGGGCTCCCGGGCACGCCCGACCCCGGCCCGGGGGGCCCCGACCCCGGTTCGCGAGCGTTCGTATTCGAATTCTCCCGGGACTCGAACGGGTTACCCGACAAAGACCCACCCGCCCCCGACCCCCCGTCCCCCGCGCCTCCTCCGCCGCCGAGGGTCGGGTACTCCGCCTCGGGGAGCGTGCCCCGATCGAGCGCGAGCGCGAGGTGGTGCGCGGTCGGGAGGAACCTGTGCAGGTCCCACTCGCTCCGCCGCGCGTGCACCGCGGGGCGCTTCGCCTTTGTCGTGCGGAAGGTCATGGCGCTCGCCATCGCCGCCGACGCGGAGGACCCGGAGGAGGCTTTCCCGGGCTTCTCCACGCGCACGCCGAGCCGCGCCAGATTCGCCACCGTCGCGAGGTCGCCGCGGGTCAACCCCGTGAGCTTCATCCACCGCGCGCGCTCCGCGTCGTCGAACTTCTCCGGGTGCGACGCCGCGTACAGGAGCAACAGCCGAAGCGCGTCCGCCGGGCGAACGCCCCGAGAGGAGGCGCCGCCGCCGCCGCCGCCGCCGCCCTCGCGGCGGCTCCCGAGCAACGCGACGATGTCTTTGCTCGTCGCCTCGCCGAAGATGATCTCCTCCTCCACCCGCCCGATCTCGCTGAGCCCGCGTTCCTCGAGCGCGACGTTGATGCTCGCGGCGACGCTCGTGTGCACGCTGAGTTTCGCCTGCGCCTCCACGAACCTCGGCAGGTTCTCGACGACGCGCCGCATCGACCCGGTGGTGCTCGACGCGTCCACGCGGCTCTTGGCGCCCGCCGCGCCAAACGCCGCCGCGCGCTCCGCCAACGCGTTGAGCGCCGAAGCGAAGTGCGCGTCCCGAAGCTCCACCCAGAGCGGGTCCTGCTCGTTCAGAACAGCCTCCTTCTGCTTCCGCCCGGCGTTCGTCTCGATCGCGTACGCGTACAACCCCGCGTCGGTGACGGGCAAGAGGTCGCGAACCAGCGCCTCGTACGTCCAGTGGCGCGCCAACGCCGCCAGAGGATCCACGCTCCGGTCGAGGATCAACACGTCGCACCCGCGCTGCTCGAGGATGAGGGGTTCCGCTGACTTCTTCTCGTTGGCGTTCTTCTTCTCGCGTTGCTTTTCGGCGAGGGCGAGCATTTGGCGATAAACGCGCTGGGCGACGGCGGCGGCGGGCGAGCCGCCGGGGACGCCGTCCGGGCCGACGGATCTGTACCGGATGAGGGGCGCGAACTCGCCGAGGCTCGCGAGGAGGGTCGCGACTCGAGTCGCGCACACGTCGGCGGCGCGCGCGAACTCGGGGTGCTTCTGGGTGCTCGAGGCACCACTCGCGGCGGGTCCCGCTCCCGGGGGTCCTGCCGCGAAGAAGTGCTCGAGGGCGTCGGGCTGGTTCGTGACGAACGATCGCGAGTCCTTGCACTCGTACTCGAGGTTGAGCTCGGCGAGCGAGGCGAGGGCCGCGACGAGGCCTCTGCACTTTTTCACGAGCGCGAGGTGCGCGGGGGGCACGGGGCTGGAGAAGAAGACGTGCGCCCCGGCGTACGGGCGCGCCTCCGGGGTCTTCCCGGCGAAGTCCGCGCAGATCTTCTCGACGGAGGCGAGGGAGGGGGAGACGAAGTACACCGCCTCGAGGTGCCGCTGCGGCTCGCGGCCGACGTCGAGATTCTCCACGAGCGACACCCCCGCGCCGGTAAGATCGCTCATCCCGCAGCAGCCCGAGACGACGCGCACGGTCACCGCGTCCACGACGAGGACGCGCCAGTCGCCGGAGCCGCGCGCCGCGGCCTGGCCGAGCATGTCCTCCAGGATGCGCCGGTGCGAGGCCGCGCGGAAGCTGTCGTGGTCGTCCGGAGACGCCATCGCGGGAGGGGAGGCGCGAAGGGCAAGTGACGAGGGAGACATCCGAGCGGCCGCGGCGAGCAACGGGCAAGATGCTCGTCGCGTGCGGCGCGAAGCGCGACGTCAGAGATCGTCGCGTCGTCGTCTGCGACTCGGCACGCCGTCAACTTTTTCGGCGGGTCGCTTCCGCCCCTGCCGCGGTCACTCGTTCGCGCGCGGGGACGGGGAGGGCGCGCGATGCGCGCCGGGTTCTTGAACGCGCGGCGCTCGTCGCGCGACGCGTCGCGCGACGCCGCGCCCCCCGCGCCGCGCCTCGCCGACGGTCCCTCGTTCGCGCCGTTCGGGTCGGATGGGTCTCCCGTCGTCGCTCGGACGAAGCCCCCGAACCTTCACCCGGACGTGTGGGCGCAGATCGTGGACGTCGTGACGTCCTCGGACGCGCCGAGCGGCCTCACCCCGCCGCCGCGACGCGCCTCGGGGTCCGGGGCGCGTCCCGCTCGGCCCGCTCCGGACGCGCGGCGCACCGAGCCGCCCCGACCCGCCCCCTCGAGCTCGCCGGCGGAGGCGGATCGCGCCGCGCTCCGCGCGGCGACGCGCGCCGAGCTCGAGCGCGTCGTCCGCGCGCCCGAGGACGACGCGACGCCCCTCGCCCTTTTCGCGCTGCGCCAGCCCACGCCCGCGCTCGTCGACGCCGCCCTCGACGCCCTCGACGCCGAGCGCCGCGACCGCGCCGAGGAGGTGGAGCGCCTCTGCGCGGAGTACCGCGAGGAGTTCACGAGCGCGGTCGCGGACCTCGACGCGCTGAAGCGCGCGTTCGAGACGCTCGGCGCGCGCGCCGCCGACGCCGACGACGCCGCGCGAGCCGCGGGTCGGCCGCTACTCGCCGCCAGAGAGGACGTCGCGGCGTTGACCTCGGTCCTCGGGCGCGTGCGCGACGCGCAGGCCGCCGTCGCGGAGTGTCGAGACGCCGCAGAGGAAGCCGCGGCGGTCTCGGAGGCGTTGGCGAGCGCGAATCGATCCCGAGGCGACGACGCCGGTTCGAACGACTCGGCGCCGTCGACGAGTACCGCCGCCCGTTCGGAGGACGCGCCGCCGGACACCGACGCCTTCGCGAACGACACCACAAACACCACCGCCGCCTCCCGCGATGATCGCGAGTCCTCCCTCGAGTCGTCCGTCGGCCTGGTCGCGGCGCTCTCGCGGCTGGACGACCTCGAGCGCGCGCGCCTCCGCGCGCTCCCCTCGTCGGCGTTGGCGACTCGTTTCGTGTCGGAGGTCCCCGCGGCGCGCGACGCCGCGTTCCGCGCGGCGGATCGCTCGGCGCGGCGGTGGATGGCGGCGGCGCGCGAGAAGAGCCGCGATGTCGGCGCCGCCGCGCTCGCGGACGCCGGGCGCGGGTGGGACGCGGCCGAGCGCGAGGCGGAGTCGGCGGCGAGGCGCCGCGCGTCGCGACGAGAGGCGACGAGCGGCGATGAAAAACGCGCCGCCGCGAGCGCGGAGGCGAGCGTGCGGAGAGCGCGCGCGCTCGCGGGCGAACGAAGCGGCGGCGACGAGGGGCTTTTTCTCGAGGAGTTTAAGGCCGCGACCGGGAGAGCCGCCGAGGCTGCGACCGCGGCCGAGGCCGCGACCGCGGCCTCGACCGGGTCGACGGATCGGTCGTCGGCGGGGGGATCGACGCCGGTGAAGCGTCGCATCGATTTCACCGCGGAGACGGCGGCGACGCGAGGCGATCGCGCCGGGCCCGCCGCCGCCGCGTCTCCTCCCGCCCCATCCTCCGCGGCCGCCGATTCCGCCGCCGCCGCCGATTCCGCGTTCGCGCTCGTGCCCCCTCTCGCGCCCCTCCTTCGCGCGCGCGCGGTGTTCGCCTCGCAGGGCCTCGGCGCCGAGTTCGCTCGGTTCGTTCGCGTCGAGCGGCGGCTCCAGCTCGACGCCGACGCGTCGAGCGGCGCTTTGAAGAGCGGCGGCGCCGACGCGTACCTGCGCCAGTGCGTCAACCGCTCTATTCCTCGTTTCGTCGGCCACTTCGTCGCGCAGGCGAAGGTCGCCGGGGCGCTTCCGGCGGTTCTCCCTCGCGGGTTCGTCGACGAGGAATGCGACGACGCGTGCGAGGCGCTGAGCGCGAAGATCGCCGACGCGGCGCGAAGATCGCGGGACGCCGCGGTGGCGCTCGCGGCGCGCGACGCGGCGGCGACGGCGGCGGAGGCGCTCAGGCGCGCCGGCTTCGGGAGGAGGGCGAGAAGCGCCGAGGGCGAAGGCGACGGCGACGGCGACAAGAAGAAGACGAAAAAGGCTTCGAGCGACGAAGAAAAAGTAGGCGGCTTCGAAAAAGAAGTCTCCGCGGGGGTCGCGTCGTTGGAGCTCGTCGCGGCGGCGGCGGCGTCGGACCGCCGCGCGGATTTGCTCGCGGAGGCGTCCGCGGCGAGCGTCCGCGACGCGCTGGCGCCCGAGAACCTCACCGGGTCCGCCTTCGCCGAGCGGTTCGAGGCGTCCGCGTTCGCGTTCGCCGCGGAGGTCGGCGCGCTCGTCGGGACGAAAAAACGACGCGCGTTCGAAGCGCGGCTCCGCCTGAAACGCGCGGAGGAGGAGGCGGCGGCGGCGATGTCGAAGACGAGTCGCGCGGAGGAGGCGTCGTCGTCGTCGTCGTCGTCGTCGTCGTTTTCGGTGGGGTTCGCGTCGGCGGCGACGGAGGCGGCGCGGGAAGCCGCGGCGAGGCTCCGCGCGTGCGTGGAGGCGAACGCGCGGGAAGTCGCGTCGGCGTGTCTCGCCTCCGAGGCGGGCGAGGGCGGCGTAACCGACGACGCGCGCGGCGGCGGGAACGAGCCGACGCCGCGCGCCCTTAAGGAATCGCACGCGGCGGGTCTCGCGGCGGCGTGCGCGTCGGAATTGGCGTCGCGCGCGCGGACGTGGGAACGCGTCGCGGCGGCGCGGGCGCGGCGCGCGTTCCTCGACCCGGACTTCGAGCGCGCGTCCGACGAGGACGACGCGACGGCGGTCGACGACGCCGGGGGGGGCTCTGGTGGGCGCTCGATCAAAACCCACCCGGCGGAGGAGGAGGCGTGTCGCGTCGCGGCGCTCCGCGGGTGGGCGCCGACGGCGGAGGCGACGGAGGCGGCGCTTCGGGCGTTCGGGGCGCTCGCGAGGACGCGCGTCGCCAACCTCCTCGAACCCGCCGCGTGCGCCGCCGCGTGGGCGCCCCCGCGAGAGGCGGGCGAAAAAGAATCAGTAGATGTAGGCGCGCCGCCCGCGCCGTCCGCCGCGGCGCTCTCGGCGCTGACGTACCTCGACGGGACGCTCCGCGCGGCGGCGGCGACCCTCGCGGAGCGCCGTTTTGAAAAGGACGAGGGGTCGCGCGAGGGGTCTCGCGAGGGGTCTCACGAGGACGAAATCGACGGCGGCGAAGGGGTGTTTGAAAAACGCGCCGCCGAGTCGGGACCCCCCGCGGACGTCGCGGGCGCGCTGCGACGCGCCGCCGTCGCCGCGTTCGCGGACGCGCGGCTCGCGACGCTGGACCTCGCGGAGGTGCGTTCTTTCGACGCGAGGGGGTTCGACGCGTTCCTGGACGACGTCGCGTTCGCGGACGCCTCCGCCGAGTCCGCGTTTTCAAACGAAGCGACGAAGCGTTCGCCGACGAAAACGCAAACGCACGCGCTCCTTCGGTCGCGGCGCGCGTCCTCGTCGCTTCCTCCCTCGGCGGCGCTCATGGCGCGGCTGCTCTCCTCGGACGAGAACGAGAACACCCCCGCGCCTTCCTCCGCGGGCGAGATGGAGGCGATCGTGGACGCGCTTCGGTCGGAGGGTTCGATTCGCGACCCCGGGACGGCGGCGCGGCGGCTCGACAAGTGGGACGACGGCCGCGGCGGCGGGGGCGGCTGGGCGGCTGGGATGATGCTCGGCGCGGCGGCGAGGGAGGCGAGGGCCGCGGGGGAGGAGGCGGGTGCCCTCGGGCCGAGTAAAAAGGCCGTGGACGCGGCCGCGAGGGCACTGCGGGCGCTCGCGAAGGCCGAGGCGAGCGAGCGGAAGGGGTCGGAGGGCGCGAGGGGGGCGACGTGAGCGAGAGACGAGCGAGGAAACGACGATGCGCGAGGAAACGGACGATGAGCGAGGAAACGACGCTTCGCGGTCGCGCCGCCCGCCGGAGCTGGGGCACACGCGGGTGGTCGAGTGCGCAATTTCAAACGACCGATCGCTCAGGACTTGCCAACTGGACACCGGTGGCTTTTTTTTCCCTCCCTCGCGGGCGGAATCTTGAAAAAATCCACTGCTCGCGCGCGATCGCGCACCCCCCCCGGCGCGCGTCTCGGCCCTCCGTGCGTCGACGCTCTCGCGCCTCCACGCGCCCACGGTCGCGGCGCGGCCAGAACTTCCCGCGATGGCGCTCGCCTCGAGCCGCGCGGCCGTCCCCGGGATGGCCTCGCGCGGCTCATCGGCCGCGCGGGACGGCGCCCGGCCGAAGCTGAGCGCCGCTCCCGCGCGCGCGCGCCGTCCCGGCGCGGTCCCTCGCGCGCGCTCGCGCCCCCTCGCGCGCGTCGCGATCGTCGCCCGCGCGTCGTCGCTCGACCCGAGCGCGATGCATCGGGACTCGGCGCGCGCGCCCGCGCGGGGCGCCTCCTCGTCCTCCGCGTTTATCGCTTCGCGATCGCCGTCTCGCGCGTCGTCCCGGGGCGTCGTCGTCACTCGCGCGGCCATGTCCGACGCGGACCGCGCCGAGCTCGAGTCCCGCGCGGAGAACGCCGGGTACGACGACGGCTCCGGCGACGCGAGCTGGAACGACGGCGAGGCGACGGCGAACATCCCGATCAGCTTCTTCGGCATCCTCAACCTCTCCCCCGCGCGCGCCTCCCCCGCGGCGATCGAGGCGGCGTACGTCGCCGTGATCCAGCGCGAGCTCGTGGACGGCTTCAGCGACTCGTGCCTCGCCGCGCGCGCCGACCTCGTCGACGCCGCCGCGCAGGTCATCTCCGACCCCGAGCTCCGCGCGGAGCACGAGTCCGACCTGAAGAACGGGCGGCTCACCCCCGTCCCGGCCTCGCAGCTCGGCGGCGCGTTGGCGCTCATGCAAGAAGCCGGCGAGCACGAGGCGGTGATCGAGTACGCGCCCGCGTGCCTCGCCGTCGCCAAGTCCAGGGCCGCGCGAAGAGACATCACCCTCAGCGCCGCCCTCGCGCACTGCGAACTCAGCCACAACGCCCTCACGAGCGTGCCCCCGCGCGTCGGCGAGGGGTGCGAGCTCCTCGACATCGCGAGCCAGATTCTCGTCGCCGAGGCGGGGCCGCGATTCTCGCGGGAACTCCAGGACACCATCAACCTCACGCTCTGCGAGATGGCTCCCGCGTACGTCATCGAGCTCATCGCCATGCCGCTCGCGGCGCGAAAGGAGCGCCGCGCCGGGGTGATGGCGCTGCGCCAGATCCTCTGGGCGGACGGGGACGCCGCCCTGGTCGACCGCGACGCGTACGTGATGGAGGTGAACAGGCATCTGACGGCGAAGGAGATCGTGGACCTGTTCCTGGAGGCCCCAGAGCACGTCCCCGCGGACGCGGAGGAGGTGTACCAGTCCGCGATCGCGCACATCGTCGCGGGGTACAAGGAGCGTCGCCCCATGCTCATCGCGGACGCGGACGAGATGCTCGCGCAGCTCGAGGAGGCGGCGTACCAGGCGGCGATGGAGGCGAGGGAGCAGGCTGAGCAGATTTCCCGCATGGCGTACGAGTCGGGCCAGCCACCACCCGCGGGGACGTGGGCGACGCCCCCGCCGGCGGAGCCCGTGAACGTCGAGCGCGCGGTGTGCCAACTCCTCCTCGGGCGCGTGGAGGACGCGGCGTACTCCCTGGGCATGGGATCGGAGCCCACGCCGTACCCGCTCGACCCGGAGGTGGAGCGCTTCGTCGCCGAGCGGAGCCCGAGCGGCGACTACGCGGAGGGCCTGTGCGCGCTCGCCGATCGCTGGATCGCCGACGTCGCCTTCCCCAGCTTCAGGGACAGCGCGAAGGTGAACCCCGTGCCGACGATCGCGCAGTGGTTCGACGAGCCCGCGGTCACGAGCTTCTGCGAGCGCTTCGACCGGAGCCCCCGGTGGGCGCGGTTCTTAGCCTCCGCGGAGTCCGCGCTCGGTTCCGCGGCGGACGCCGTCGCGGAGAGTTTCGACGGCTCGGCGAGCGCCGCGCCGGGATTACGCGCGGACGCCAGCGATCTGAGCGGGAAGAAGAAACTGCTCGACCCGAACTCGAACCTCGCGCGGTTCGTCCGCGCGAACCCGGGCGCGTCGAACGTCGCGCTGGGCGGCGCGCTCGTTCTCGGCGCGGCGCTCGCGGCGAGCGGCGTTCGGTCCGGCGGCGTCTCCGTCGTCGGCTCCTCCTCGAGCGCGTCCTCGAGCGCCGCGGCGGTGTCTCCTCGCGAGTTCCCGGCGCTTCTCGGCGCCTCGCTCACGAACGCCGCGGACGCGGTCGCCGGCGCGGCGCTCTCCGCGGCGCACGCGAAGGCGCCCGAGGTGGACGCGCGGGTGGCTGAGCAGATTGTCCGGCGCTGGCAGGCGGCCAAGGCGCAGGCGCTTGGCGTGGCGCACAACCTCCGGCCGCTCGAGGCGGTCCTCGAGGGGCCGATGCTGCAGCAGTGGCTGACGCGGGCGGAGGACGTCAAGGCGCACGGATGGGCGTGGGAGTACCAGCTCAACGCGCTCACGATCGATAAGGTGGAGGCGATGACCCCGGAGCGGGTCATGGTGGAGGCGACGTTGACCGAGGTGGCGGTGTTGAAGGATCGCGCGAGGACGGAGGACGACGACAAGTACGAGAGCACGTACAAGGCGAGGTACGAACTCAGAAGAGCCAAGCGCGACGGAGGCGTCAGGGCGTGGAAAATCGTCGGAGGAAGCGTCGTGTACTAGACGCTTCCATCGCGCGAGGGATCGAGGCGTCGACGAGGTGGCGAGCGAAAGGCGCGGAGGGCTGAGGGCGCGAGGAGTAATTTTATCGACGACGCTCGTTCGTTTTTCGCGCGCGGTACCAAAACGTACGAAAGTACAAAGACGCCACTCTCCGGCCGCTCGCCGTCGGGTCTTCGCGCTCGCGGCTCTACTGCACGACGCACCCGCACTTTTGCGTCTCCCCGTCGCCCTTCCCCGCCCCCGCCCCCGGCTTGGCCTTCGGGGTTTTCACCTGCACCATGAGATGGCACGTCACGAGCGTGTCCGTCGGCACCTTGGCCTGCTTCAGCGACTTGCCGTGCTCGAGCACCTTCCCGTTGAGGATGAGTTTCACCGACGCCAGGTCGGCGGGGGGCTCCGCCTTGAACGACGGCGACGGCTCGGGCCACTCCGCGACCGCGCGCTCCTTCACCGCGACGATCGGCGTCCCCAGGGGGAATTCGATCGGGCCTGAGGGGGGGGGGGGG
>MDSW01057011.1_pt1 | contig 25725 bp, 12 predicted proteins | sample 811171 | NCBI WGS metagenome assembly MDSW01 (sample SAMN05326641, study PRJNA326480) | marine metagenome | isolation source: seawater | place: Atlantic Ocean: North West | collected 2012 | reverse complement strand
CGTCGTCGGGTAATCGCCGCAGTTTTCCATGATAGTAGTTTTAGACGAATACGCGTGTACATACGACCCGACTGTACCATTCATTGAAATTGCGGGTTAAAACGCTTCCTTCTGGCGCGCGAGGAGCGACGCGTCGGATCGCGAGGACGAGAGGATGCCTAATTGAAATCGCATTAAATTCTTCTACGCCTTGGCCACCTTGAACAAATCAGCCAAGGAAATCCACATGTACGAACATTTGTTCATGATCTCGTCGAGGGTGTTCTCGGCCGTTTTCAGTGATCTTTCCAACTCCGTGCCTCTGACTTTGTTGAGGAAGTTTTCGCGATCTTCCTTCTTGAGCGTGCTCCGCGCCGCGGTGGCGACGGAAAGCAACCGCTTGTAATGCAAAAGCTGGTTGTACAATTTTTCTTCCGGCATCGTCTTTTCCATCGTGCCCTTGGACATGGGATCGGAGCTCAACGTGCCCGTGAGCGAGCTATCGGTGTGATGCGTTCGAAGGGTGACGTTGCGCGACTCCGCTCTCTCGACGTCGTCGTTGGATCGCAACGGCGCGGCGTAAAACTCTTTGATGCGTTCGCGCGCGGCGAGAATCACCTGGTTCGAAAGCGTCGCCTCGTCGAGAGAGTTGGTGGGGATCATCGCAGCCTTACCTTGACTCACCGGTGTATTTTCCTTGCCCACGTCCGGCGTCGACGGCGCCAGAGCGTCTTCCACGCGCACCTTGCCGTCGAGAATGGCTCGAACGCCGCAGAAATCAAACTCTTCGCCGCTTCGCGTCTTGAGCGTGAGCGGCTCGCAATCGGCGAATCGCTCGTCGTCATCCATCGCGAACGCACCGCCGCCGAACGTGTCGTCGAAATCATCGTCCGCACCGCGCGCTTGCGACTTGAACTTGTTCGAATCCAAACCGAGGCACTCGGCCATCATCGCGCCGTCGGTTTGCTCGATCGGCGCGCACAAACGACTGATGACGGGGTGAATCTGCTGAGACAAGTAGTAGTGCAAGTCAACCTTCAATCCCATCTCCACGATCTCCTCCGGGTGATACGCGCGCTCGGCCAAACCCTTACCACCGGAACCGCCACCCTTGCCGGCGGCGATTTCTTCCAACGTCGCGTCGCTCTGCAGCGCGATGATGTACGGCACCGTCTCTCCCGCCTTGGTACCGTCCCGCTTCCCAGCCTCGGCGCGACGTTTGGCCACCATGACGTGCGGTTGATGCTTGGCGTCCGGGTACTCTTCGATCGCCTTCGTGAGCTGCTTGGTAATGACGTATTTGCTCATCGGCACGTCGTTTTCAATCATGTCCATTCGAATCCTTCGCAAGCCGTCGTGAATCTCACCGACGCGCTCTTCGAGGTCTCCGTCGACGTCCAAAAGTGCCTCGAGCGTCTGCTTACCCAAATCCTTGACGATCGGCGCCCAATCGCGACGAACGATGTCGATACCCTTCATCTCGAGCTTGTAAGTGCTCGTCTTATTCGGGCCGTTGACAACCTTCATCGCCGCGTACTTCTTCTTCTTCAACAAGAGCATCGATCTGAAGATATAATCCTCCTCCAAGACCAATTTACGATACTCCTTGTTGACGAAACGAATGAGTTTCCCTCCGAGCGACTTGGATTCGACGAGATTGTGCGATTTCGTGTTCACCATAATGGAATCGGTGTCGCCGTAGATGACGTCCAAGTCGCACTTGCCCGAGGCGATGTCCACCGTGTGCTGAAGAATTTTACGACCCTGCGACGTGATCAACGCGGCGATCGGTTCGGCAAAGAAACGAGACTGGGCGAAGCCCAAGCAACCGTACATAGAGTTGGCGGTGAGCTTGAGCGCCAACTGACGGAGATCGTATTGTTTCTTGCGGCCGGGATCGTTTTCTCTCCCCATCAATCCCTTGACCTCTCTACGACTCTGCACGATTCTCGCGATGACAGCCGGTAAGACGGCGAAATCTCGGTCGTGCGAGATCGGCGGCGGTAACTCGATGCTCGAGCTTTCGTCCTCTTCGGTGAAGTGTCGCTTGACGGTCGTGTAGCAAATGTTGTATTCTTGAATGATGGACGGGTACAGAGACTGGAAATCGAGCACGAGGACGTGGGTGTCGTACAAGCCCTTCTTCGGTTCGAGCACCAAACCACCGGCGTAGGACGGTCCCTTCTTCTCGTTACCGCTCTCTTCGTCACCGTTCGCCGCGGCGACGCGACGACGCTCCTTGGCGCTCAAACGGTCCGGCACGATGTACTTGCGCGCGTGGAATTCGTGAAGCAAGAGGTACTCGACGCGCTGCGCGCGCGTGTGTCCGAGCGTCTTGCTCCACAAGTTACCGGCGATGTTGGACAACTGCTTCGTCAGAGGCACGACTTCCATTTTAAACATGAGCTTCAAGCTTAGTTTGGCGTCGTTTTCCGTGCACTTGACCAAGTGCATGAGAGACTCGGCGTTATGGTAATGATTTGGAATTTCCTCAGTCGGCACCTCGACGCGACGCAATCCGAGCTGCGTCCCAGAGAGCGACGTGAGCGTGTACGAAACCTCCTTGCCCAACAAATCTTTCGCGCTCAGGTACGTGTCCGCCAACAATCGACCGGCCAAGCACTGAAGCGCACCCATCGACGCGCCGCCTCCGTACGCGCCGCCCGTGCCGTTGATGTTTGGCATGCGCGTTCGCTTCATGCGGCCGATGCGACTCCAGTGACCAATCTTGTTCGCTTGCAATCTTCTGAGGAGGACGTCGAGGTTGAACCCGCCGATGTTGTGACCGACGATGACGTCGGGATCGAGTTGATGCAATTTCGCGAGAAGAAAGTTGAGCAAACCGAGTTCGTTCATCTGCGTCGCGAGGACGACGGAACCGGTGCGCTTGGCGATGACGTTCGTGTTGTTCTCTTGAGCGGCGACGTTTTGCCATCCTTGCGGGAATTCCAAACCGTCGAGCTTGCGAACGACGGTGAAGTGTCGTAAACCGCTCTTTTGTTCGTGATCCGTCGTCATGCCTTCGCAATTGACGCCTCGAATGTATTGCACGGACGCCACGGCGATTTCGTTGACGTTCAACTGTTGGTTGACGATGGTTTGAAGATTCAACGACGCCACGGTGAGGCGCGGCGCGGGCAACGTCGTGATGTCGTTCGGTGCCGGACGCACGCTCTTGTGCGCGTTCGGAAGCGCGAGTTCGAGCTTACACCACGACTTTTGTCTCTCCGTCGGAACGATGGCGGCCCCGTGAAGCCCGATCCAACTCGGACCCTTCATCTTCGACTTGAGCGTGAGAAGCTCCAACATCGGCGCTTGGGTGCCCATGGCGGCGATGAAATGCTTCCCCTTAAGATCGCTCGGGAAGGCTGCGTGCGTCGCGGGCGTTTTCACCTTGAGCACGAACAGGGGTCCTTGGGGAATATCCTTGCGTTCGAAACAATAGTGACGACGCACGATTGTGATTTTCGAATTCTCAATGCCTCGCTTCTTGAGCACTTCCTTGACCTCGGCGCGCAGTTCGGCCGATTTTGGAATGAGCGCCTTCATCAACGCCTTCTTTGCTTCCTTGGCCGCGAGCTGCTTCTCTTCCTTTTTGGCGTCGTTCGCGGGGCACATTTTGAACTCGTGACGCGTCGTCTCCATCTGTCGTCCCAATTCTTCGAGCGAACCGTCCGGATCATTGAACGTGGACGGCGTGGGGACAATGTACATACACCGTTCCATGTTTTGCACCGCCGCGCACGCGCTGATCGTGTCGGCGCCCGGTTGGTTAGACACTGGAATTCGACCGAAGAGGAAAACCGTCCCGGGAGACTCCTTCTCCTCGTGCGCATCCATGAAGAAGAACGGGATAGATCCGTCCGACGCCTTCGGCAGCTCGGTACCGTTGAACGTCACCGGCGCGGCATCTTGCGTCACCGTTGCGAGATCTTCGTTCGCTTCGTCGTCCTCTTCTTCGTCCAACGTTTTCAACATCGACTCGGGTTCCGGCGGTCGATCCTCTTTCGCTCGAATAGTCGACGCCTTCTTCTCTTCCGCTCGCACAGGCTCTGGTTCCGGCATCGCGACGTCGACGTCGACGTCTTCTTCCATGTCGTCGTCGAATCCACCGACATCAACCGTAGGTAAAGCCTCGTCTTCTTCGACGTCGAACGTCACCGACTTCTTCGCGCTGCTCGTGGGCGGAGACTTGACCGGCGATCGCACCGCCGCGGGCGCGACCGGCGTCGCCAACTTCCGCGGCGACCGACGAAGCACCGGCGCCGGTGCGGGCCTCGCCGCGGGCTTCGGTCTCGCCGGCGCCGGCGCCGGCGCCTGCGCGCCGATGTCCATATCCACCCCCGCGAGAATATCCTCCAACAACGCATCCGTGTCCGCCTCCGCCGCGACGTCGTCCAACTTTTTCTTCTTCGGCGCCCCACCGACCATCAACGACGCCTTACTCTTCGCCTTTTCGTTGGCGCGCTTCGCCTTTTCCTGCGCGCTCATCTTCTTCTTCGGCTCGGGCGCCGCCTTGGGCAACTTTTTCCCTCGATCATCGTACTCCTCGTCGCTCGAATAATTCTCGTTCCGCGTCGTCCAATCCTCCTCCTCGCCCATGTCCTCGTATCCCTCGCCGTGATCGTTGACGACGAAGTCCCCGCCCTGCGCGCGTCGCTTGGCCACCAACTCGCGATACTCGTTCTCGTCGAGCTCGTCGTACACATTCTCGATCGCGTCCCCCTCCTCCTCCACCTCGTCGATCCGCGACCGTTTCCCGCCCTCGCGAAGTTCACGAAGCTTGGCCGTGGCCGCGAGCGCCTTGGCCGCCTTGGAGGACGCCTGACGACGCGAACTCATGACGGATCGCGCGCGCGGGCGATTTCAAACGAAACGCGTCCCGACGCGCGCGTTCGTCGCGCGCGCGCGTCGCGCGCGACCGTCGTCGCGAGAGGCGCTCGAGACGATCGCGCGCGCGTCGTTCACAGACTCGACCGACCGCGTTCGCGCGCTCGCGTCGCTCGAGACGACCGCGATGGAATGACGTCGGGGCGAGCTGTCCCAAAAATGAAAATTTGAATTTTTCGGCGACGCGCGCGCGAGAGAGAGAGATTTCGCGCGAGAGACGATGGGTCGCGGCGGCGCGCGACGAGGGCGTGGAAAACGACGCGAATGCGTCGTGACTACAACGAGGGTGACCGCGCGAGCTCACGAAATATCGAGGGCGCGATCGAGTTTTTGGGCGACGACTTCGAACCATCTCTGGTCGTTCGGCGTGAGCCCGCGTTGGACGCGAGACCCGATGACCAAGGCGGCGCCGTCGCCGATCGGACGCACGCACACCGCCTGCGTGTTCACCGGGAAGAATTGTTCGAACTCGACGCGACCCGGGAAGAGGATGAGATTGGCGAGATTGTTGGGCGCGCCCCGGGACGCGGCGGCGGAGACGATGGGTCCGAGCTCGACGCGTCTCTCGAGCGCCGATGGATCGGCGAGCGCGTTCGCCGCGACGCCGGCTTGCATGATGCGTTCACCGTCTTTGGTGAAGACGGCCATGACGTCGCAATTCGTCGCCGCGCGTGCGGCGTTCCACGCCCATAATAACTCTTCCCTGGCGTCGGCGGACGCGGCGGTCGATACGTACGGCTCGTCGAGACGCGCGCCGACTAAATCCACCACGTCGGGCGGTTTCGTCTTCAGAGCGACCCACGTGAATCCAGTGAGGATCAGACACGCCGCCATGGCGAGACATATGACGTCGGCGCGACTCTGCGCGCTCGACGCGTCCGCCGCCGGAGCGACCCCGCCGAGCGCCCTATTCGCCAAGAGTACGATCCCGCACGCGCCGCCGAACGCCGCCGGCGACGCGCGGAGCGCGTCCTCGTACCGCTCGACCAACGTCTCGTCGACCGTCTCCTCGCCGCCCGTCGCGCGCGCGCGCGAAAGAAGGCCGCGAGAGGGTCGACGAGGTCGGGACGTTCTGGACGCCTCGCGCGCGCTCGTGGACGCGCGCGAGGACGACGCGAGTCGCGAGGACGACGCGAGAACGGGCGTTCGCATGCCGCGCGCCACGCGTTCGACGCCGAACGATGCGCGCGACGACGTGTGACGAGCGAGCGCATTCTTTCAATCTTTCGGGACGCGCGAAGACGACGCAAACGCGCGAGCCTCTATCGCGTCGGTAAAAGCCTATCGCGAGAATCGTCGACCTCCTCCGCGACGAATCCACCGCCCGTTCTCTCGTCGTCTTCCGCGTCGTCGTCGTCGTCCACGTGCGCCGTGGCGACGCGTCTGTGATCGGGCGCGTCGACGGCGCGTCGAGACGCGCGCTCGAAGACGGCGGCGGCGACGACGAATAACAGCGTGAACGCCGCGCACGTGTGACGCCACCGCGCGGGCGTCGGTGGACCGTCGCGCTCGAGCACGTGTCCGAACAACGGCGGCGTCGGAACGTCGCCGAGGAGATGAATGGTGACGGTGGTCATCGAACACGCGAGCGGGCGGAGACGAGGCGGGACGCTCCAGAGCACCACCGCGTTGACGGGCGCCTGTAAGAAGAAGGCGAACATCTGACCGAAGAGCAAGAAGGCGACGAACGCGTGGAAGTTTGTGCATCGAAACGCGAGCTCGAGGAAGATGAAGCCCGCGAACGCGGCGGCGGCGCAGGTGCGAAGGGCGTTGGTCATGGAACTGCCGAAGACGTCGACGGCGCCTCCGCCTCCGAGCGTGCCCGCGATGCCGCTCACGACGGTGACGCCGCCCAGGACCATGTCCGCGCGCGTGGACGTGCGAAGGTAGTCCTTGAAGATGGAGAATCCCGCTTTCGGGCCCCAGACGGCGTAGACACCGATGACGGCGGTATACACGGCGTATCCGAAAATGGTCACGACGTACACTTCGTATTTGAAGAGTTCTTTGCAATCCCGCGCGAACGCACGGAACATGGACCCGTCCTCTCGCGCCCCTCGCGAGCCCCCGCTCGACTCACACGCGCGCTCGCCCACGCCGCGCATGCGAACGGGCGGACTCATGAAACAAAACAACGCGACGGGAATCGTCGCCACCGCGTTCAACGCGAACGGCGCTCTCCATCCCATCGTCGGCGCCACCGCGCCACCGAAAAATATCCCGAACGCCACCCCGAACGGTACGCACACGTAAAACGTCGCCAGCCACAGCGTCTTCCTCGCCGGAGGCGCGTAATCATCTATGAACGGCGCCGCCAGCGACACGAACGACGCCTCGCCGACGCCCACTAAACATCGACACGCAAACATAAACCAATACGAGGGCGCCAGCGCGCACCCGCACTCCCCCACGGCGTACATCCCCAACCCATACGAGATCAAGCGAAAAGGATTCACTCGCGTCGCGAGCGCGCTGAACGTCGGACACCCGAGCAATAAACCGATCATGAACGCCGCGGTGAGCGCTCCGTACGCACCGTAACTCGCCCCCAACGCGCCCTGCATCCCCACCCCGTTCGGCTCGCTCGCCGTTCTCGGAGTTCCCGACACCGCCGCGCTGCTCATGATGCCCCTGTCCGTGTACACCAACACCGACACCGCGCACAGTAATCGCAATAATCGTCGCGGCGTGAACCACCAGTGCTTCGTCGTCCCGACGCCTCTTCCATCCTCCTCGCCCTCCTCCGCGTCGCCCTCCTCGCTCATCGCGCTCTCCATGGACGCCACGCGCGATGTCGACGCCACCACCCGCTCCATCGCGCGAGAGACCCTCGTCGCGCCGCCCGCGCGCTCGAAAACGACGCCGAGCTCAAATCAACCGTCACGCCTTCACGCGCGCGTCGACGACGACGACGACGACGCGCGCCTCGCGTCTTCGTCCGCGACGACGGGAATCGTGAGATCAGGCTTGAATATCGCGTGCACCACGCTCGCACCGGCGAGGAGCGACGCGAGACTCACGACGTACGCGCGGGCCGGGAGCATAAATGCGCCCAGCAATGCCGTCATCGCTCGACGCGTCGCGTCGTCATGTCCGTCGAGTACTCGCGCCTGGACGCGGTCGCGGGGGCGAGGGATGGTCTCGGCGCGCGCGACCGCGCGCACTGGTCGCCCGAGGCGTCGACGTCGACGTCGGAAAGCGAGACGCCCTTTCCAGACGGTTTGGTGTACAGCGCCGACGGATCGACGCTTTTGTGTTACGACGCCGCGTCGAGGACGTTTCGCGCGCGTCGAGAGGTTCACAAGGACGGGGACGTTACGTTTGAGTACGCGGTCGCGCGGTCGGGCGAGCGGGCGTACGATTGGAGACTGTGCGAGGATGGGCGCGCGTTCGCGGCGAGCGAGCGGGACGCGCCGACGACGACGCGGTCGACGACATCCGGGGAGGTTCTCGCGTCGTATAAATCCATAGACCCTCGATCGGACGACGTCGTCGGGGCGTGTGGAATCAGTTTCGTCGACGGGTACTCGAAATTGGCGTGCGGGTGCGATGGATGGGTGGACGCGTTCGATTGCGCGCGACCGGGACGCGACCCGGCGACGCGCGTCGTCACCAGAGGGACTCGAAATTCCGAGGACGTCGGCGCGCAGCGAGGACTCATATCGACGCTGGATTGCTGTCCGACGGAAAAAGATGTCTTTGCGTGTGGATCGTACGGCGGAAGCGCGACCGCGATCGATTGCGGGGTGTACGATTTACGCGTCGGCGGCGGTCGCGCGTTGAGTTGGCGAGCGGGCGGCGGCGGCGTGACGCACATTAAATGGAGCGTCGACGGTAATTTCGTCTACGTCGCGAGTCGACGAAGCGATCACATCTCGTGCGTGGACGTCAGAAACACGGGCGGGGTGGTGTACGCGCTCCAACGTCCGGGATCGGGGACGAATCAACGCGTGCGTTTCGATTTGGAACCGTGCGGCGGACACTTGGTCTCCGGCGACGAGCGCGGAGGCGTGCACGCGTTCGATCTCCGAACGGGCGAGCGCGCCTTCTCCACCGACGCGACGACCATCAACGGTCCGACGGTGAATTCATTCGCGTTTCATCCGTACGCGAGCGCGACGGCGTCGTTTCGAGCGCGCGGCGGCGGATTTCGCGGCGTCTCGTACGCCGTCGGCGAACGCGTCTTCCCGATCGCGCGCGTCGACGAGGATTCGAGCGAGTCATCCGACGCGCTCGATCACGACGATATTATCGCTCGGTTCGGCGTGTACCACTGGGAGTACCCACGAACGGAGGAAACGTACGCGCGCGTCCCCGTCCCCGTCCCCGGGTAAAAAGTCCACTCGAGCTCGTCGTCACGATGCGCGTCCCCACACGCCCACTCGCGCGCGCGTCCCCCTTTCCGACCGCCATGTCGCTCGACGACGCACACGCCGCGTTCGTGGAACTCCCGCCGTGTTCAAAATCCATCGTCGTCGGCGCCGTCGTCGTCGGATTGATTTTAAATCCAATCTTCGGCATCGACGACCTCGTCGCTTTTTGTCCCCTGGACGTCCTCAGACGCGGGCAATTCCACCGACTCCTCACGAGCGCGCTCCACGTCGACGGTCCGATCGCCACCGTCGCGTGCTGCGTCGTCGCGGTTCGTATCATCGCGCCGTGGGAACGACATCGAGGGACGCTTCGCGCGGCGTTCGACGGCGTCGCCGCGACGCTCTTCGTGAACGTCGCGTCGATCGCGTTCGCCGTCCTCGCCGCGCCGTTCGCGCCGAATGTGTTTAAACCCAACTTTCTGGGCGATTCGGGCGCGTTGGTGGCGACGTTTACGGTGTTTGTGAGAGAGACGACGCGCGCGCCGGCGAACGTCGACGCGGCGGCGCATTTCGGCGGGACGATTTCGGCGAAACGCGCGCCGACGGCGGCGGCGGTGGTGTTGATTCTGTTCGGATGGAACGTCGTGCAGGTGCTCGCGGCGGTGTGCGTGGGCACGGCGTGGGGATCGGGACGAGCGGGCGCGGAGTGGGCGATGGTCACCGATGGATATTTAGCCGAGGCGGAGAACGCGTCGCTCGCCTTCGCGAGTCGAATTCCGGGATACGTGGCGGTGAATGGACAGACGTTACCGGTGACGACGAGGGAGAGAGAGAGCGGTGTCGGTACATCGTCGTCGTCGTCGTCGTCGTCGTTCGTCGCGCGGGCGATGGACGCGGTGTCGAGGGCGTTCGGAGAGACGCGCGGACGATTCGCGTCGGCGTCTTCGCGGCGACGATCGAGCGACGACGCGTCGGCGTCGACCGCCGCCGGGGACGCTCCCGCGGACGACGCACCGGCGACGACGAACAACGATCAGAGATCGAAACCGGTGACTCGAGAGGAACGCGCCGCCGCGTTCGCCGCCGCGTTCGAGCGTCGTCACGATCGAGAGGACGGCGGCGGCGGCGCGTCCGCGTGAGCTCGCCGAGACGACGCGACTCGCCGACGCCGACCGAGGTTCGAGACCGCACTCGACGACGCTCACGGCCGAGGATCGATATGAGCGGCGTTCCCAGGGAATCTCTGGTGTTCCGCGCCAAATTGGCGCAACAGTGTGGACGCGACGAAGACATGCTCGCGAACATGCGTCTCCTCGCCGCCGACGCCGACGTCGCGTTCACCTCGGAGGAACGAAATTTACTCTCGTTGGCTTTCAAAAACGTCGTGCAAAACCTCCGGTCGTCCCTCTCCATCGCGCGAGCGATCGAGTGTCGGGAGAGACAGTTGTCGAACGACGCCCACGCGCGATTGGCGAGAGAGTACGTGGAGAAATTGTCCCGGGAATTGCGGGAACGGTGCGCCGACGCCGTGGCGTGCGTCGAGACGCGCGTCGAGGCGTCGGCGGCGGAGGACTCCGTGACCGCTCGCGTGTTTTGGCTCAAATGTCTCGGAGATTACTGGAGGTACACCTGCGAGGTCGACCCCGCGAGCGGGGCGGCGACGAACGCGGAGGATGCCTATCGCGCGGGCATCGAACGCGCGCGCTCCGAGCCGATGACGAGCGCGCTTCGGCTCGGTTTATACCTCAATCACACCGTCTTACTGTACGAAATCATGGGAAACAAACGAGGCGCGCTCGACATCACGGACGCGTGTTTACGACTCACCCGCGGGGAGATCGCGTCGATGGAGGACTCGGACGAACGCGAGGATACCGAAGCCGTCGTCGCCCTCTTGCGCAACAACGCCGCGCTGTGGCGCCGAGAAATCGAAGCCGAACGCGAGGGTCTTCGCGTCGACATCACCGAGCGCGCGGATTCGCTCGCGACGACGAAAGACGACGCACACGACGACGACGCACACGACGACGACGATCCGCGCACCGACTCGCGCGCGCGCGAACCCATCGATTTACGCGCGTTACATTTGTAATCCCATTCGGCGGCGGCGGCGCGATCGCCTCATTCCATGCTGTGCGCCCGCGCGATCGGCGTCGTCGCCGCGCGCGCGTCGACGCGCGGACGAACGACGCGCGCTCGACCGGTTCGAAGTCTCGGACGATCGTCGACGACGATGGCGACCGCGGCGACCGACGACGAGGATCATCTCTACCAATTCATCATTTTACGAAAAGATTTGGGACGCGCGCTCGGATGGCCCCTCGGCGCGCTCGCGGCGCAGTGCGCGCACGCGGCGGTGGCGGCGGTGTGGAAATTTAGCGATCGAGAGGAGACGCGCGCGTACTGCGCCGAGGAAAATATCGCGGGAATGCGAAAAGTGGTGCTCGAGACGAAGAATGAAAACGCGCTGCGAAAACTGAGCGAGACGCTCGCGGCGGACGGTGTGGAGCACGAACTGTGGACCGAACAACCGGAGAACGTGCCGACGTGTTTGGCGACGCGACCGTATCGACGAAGCGCGATCGGGGGGTATTTTAAAAAGTGTAATTTGGCCAAGGACGCGTGCGTGGCGCCGACGGCCAAGTGAGGGACGCCGACGGACGATTCGACGACGGAACGGATGATGGAATCGTAGCTTTGTTGAATGGTAGTTTTGTTCTAGAAGAGACTCGAGCTCGAGGGCCATAGACCCATGCCCGCGCTTTCGCGTTTGTCCGCCATGTATTCTTCGACGGCGTTCACCTTGGCGCCGGTGCCTAAATTCAAGCGACGTTGTAAACCGAGCCACGAGCGATTGATGACGAGCTTGGTTTTAAGCCTGAATCGACTCGGTGGAGCCTCACCGTGTGAGATCATCGCCTCCCGAGCGATGGGTTGCCAACTCTCCACCATGGACATGCGCAGACCGCACGTGCTGAGCATGCCTCGCAAGAGGAAGACGCTTCGAATGGCGAAGAATCCCTCTTGCGTGTTTTGCAAAATTTTATTTTGCACAAAGGGTGAGTTTTTAAAATCCATGACGTTCATCTCCGCCAACGGCGACGGACGGGTGTCGAAGTACGCGTACGCGAGCGCGCTCAACGCCTCCGTCGTCGGTCGCTCAAGTCGAACGGAGCCGTGATTTTCAATCTCTCGCGCGATGGACGCGTGGTCCTCGTTGGCCATGTACAGCGATAGACGACACATGTGCATGCGCTCGATTTGGGTCACACGCTTCGTTTGGCCCCAATCGAGGAGTATGAGTTTCCCATCGTTCGCCACCATGAAATTGCCCGGGTGCGGATCGGTGTGGAAGTGTCCGTGCTTCAACATCATCACTCCCCACGCGACGAACATGGAGTGAAAGACGCCCTCCCATCCCGCGCCGCCCGCCGCGTGACACTTGGCCACGGGCGATGGGCAACGAGGCACCTTGCGACTCGCGCTCGCTCGATTGAAAATCGTCAATAATTTCGCCCCTCGCACGCGTCGCATGATGAGCACGCGTCTCGTCGCCGTGATGACTTGCGGCACGGCGATTCGATCGCTCAGACCGGCGCCGTCGAGAAGTTTTCCGAATTCCTCCGTCTTCTCGCCCTCGATGGTGAAATCGAATTCCTCGTCGATGACGTCCAAGTACGCGCGGAAGATGGTGGGAAAATCCAAACCCTCGTCCAATCCCAACCAACGCATCGCTTTGGTGGTGTGCAACATGCTCTCGATGTCGCCTCGCATCAACGCGGCGTCGGTGGCTTGCACCTTGACGGCGACTTCGCGACCGTCCAAAAGCCTACCAAAGTGTACCTGCGCGATCGACGCCGTCGCCACGGGTTTGCGATTGAGTTCGGCAAAGTGCAGACCGAGCGCACCGCCGAGCGATTCCTCCAACGTCTTGCGAACGGCTCGAAACGACACCGGCGGGTTGTTATCCATCGTCTTTGAAAAACACTCGATGTACGGCGCCGGCATCATCTGTTTCGCCGTCCCCGCGATCTGTCCAACCTTTCGGTAAAACCCACCGAAATCCTCGATGACGTCTCGCATGCGCGCCGCACCCCACTGATGCTGACGATCCCACGCCTGGTCGCGCTTTTCCTCGTCTCGAATCCGTCCGATGCGCTTCTTCGCCGCCATGTACGACGCGATGACGGGCGCGACGCGCAACGAATAATCCACCTTGCGCTGCTGCCGACGCGCCACCACGCGCATCGTCAAACGAATACCCTGCCACGTCACCCATCTTCGCAGCGTATTCCTCGCCCGAACCGGCGCCGCCGCCACCGCGCGCGCGCACGCGCGTCCCGCGCGTCCCGGAATTTTCGCCTCGACGAACCTCGCCAACGGCGACGATTCCCCTCGTTTCGTCGACGCCGCCGCCACCACCAGCGCCGTCAACACCGAGTGCGCGCGCGGCGCCCAACACCGCAGCGCCGTGCTCGCCGCGGCCGTCCCGAACGCCTTCGCCGCGCCGCCGAGCGCTCTCGCCGCCAGTCCCGCGCGTCCCAACCATCCCGCCCGCGCGAACGTTCCCACCGCCTCTCTCACCCCCCCGCTCGCCATCGTCGCCGCCCCCGCCAACCACTCCGCCCCTCGATCCCGCTGCGCCGCCAATCGCGCCGCCCCGCGCGTGAGCGCTCGCGGTCGGTTCGCGCGGCGCGGTCGAAGTCGCGACAAACCGAATCTTTTCCATCTCCTTCTCGGCGGCGTTCGCGCGCTCCGTTGGCTCCTACGCGCGCGTCTGTGCACCGTCATCGTCGGCGCGGTAACGCTCGCATCGTCCATCGTCGTCTCCACCGTCGTCTCCGCCGTCGCGCGCGTCCAAGAGGAGGAATCGTCGACGCGCGGGAGACGAGCGGACGCATCGTTCGGCGCCGGCGTCGCGCGAGACGCCACCGCGGACGCCGGTAACCCGTACGTCGGCATCGGAAGCGTCGGTCCGCGCGCGCTCGGCGCCCTCGCTCGCGCCTCATCACCCGGGGCGTCCCTCGACGGCGCCATGCCTCGAGACGGATGCGATGCGTCACCGAATGCCGCACTCGTCCCCGCGTCTCGCGCGCGCGTCTCGTCGTCGCGTCGACGCGCGAGACCCGTCCGGGGGACTTCTCGTCGTCGTCGCGCGCGTCTCCAGCGCGACGAGTCGCGCCATGTCGACGCGCGAGACGTCGATGATGTCGACGTTTGAGTCGTTGGTCAAAACGATGATGCCGACGCGCGTCGACGCGACGCTCGACGCGCGCGACGAGACGCTCGACGGACGACGCGCGCGTCTCGCGATGCGTCGCGCGGTGGCGAGGTGTTACGAGACGGCGCTCGGCGCGCGAGAGAGACGAATCGCGGGACGGGCCGAATCCGCGGCGACGCGACGAGACGCGCGACGAAGAGGAAAAACGTCGTCGTCGTCGATCGATGGGTCGAGGTGGCGCGAGGAGATGTACGTGCGTCTGTGCGAACGCGATGGGGACGACGGGAACGCGAGACGGGTGGAGGCGTTGATGATTGAATTACGAGAGGCGTTCGGGGACGACGCGGACGCGTTCGACGGCGCGCGGCGGTTGGTCTTCGCGCTCGAGGGCGCGGGAGGGGACGCGGCGGTGCGAGAGAGACGAGCGATGACGGTGGAGGGGGGAGTGGGATATAGCGGGTTGGGCGCGCGCGTGGTGGCGTTGGAGGACGAGACGAGGGAGGCGAGAGAACGGTCGATGCGCGCGACGCCGAGCGTCGGTGGATTACGCGCGCGCGACGAAAAGCGCGAGACCGGGGATCGACGCGCGGTGATGCGCGTGCCGACGCTTCGTTTGGGTGCCGTGTTCGGTGCGCGGGACGAGGACGCGAGCGAGAGCGAGCGTGAAGGCTCGGAGGAGGACGTCTCGGACTCGGCGAGGGACGACGGCGCTCGAAACGCCGACCGAGGCGCAAAGGGAGGCGAAGGCGAGGGAGACGACGACGACGCGACGACGAGCGCGAACGCGTGGTTGCTCGCCGCGCGAGACTCGACGAAGACTCTGGTATCGTGGGACGATCGCGATGTGGGCGCGAGAGACAGTGAGAGTGCGCTCGGCGCCGCCGCTTTCGACGCCGCCTATCGCTCGACGTTTACGTCGGCGCGAGGCGTCGACGGCGAGACGGTCATCGCGAGTGAACGGGATTGCGCGCACGTCGTCGCCGCGGCGTTGGCGGGTTGCCAGACGAACGCAGATATTTTAATCGCCGCGGGGAATCGGGAAGGGGAGGTGACGATGCGGTTCGCCGCGGGATCGACGACGGCGTTTCAAAACGCGTTGAAGACGATGGCGGAGGCGGCGGAACGCAGGTGCGAGCTCGAACACGCGCTCGACGATATGACGACGCCGTACGCGCGACCGGTGGTGCGCGCGGTGCGCGACGTGATGCGGTCGCACAGTGCGGCGTTGTATGCCATCACGGCGGCTGTCGCCCAACGACGACGCGACGACGACGTCGCCGAGACGAGCGTCGACGTCCCGGACGTGACGCTCTTGGAGATGATGGCGCACACCAAACGCCTTCGTCATCAGGTGGACGTGATGTGGCATCTATTGATGGACGAGCGCGCGTCCGAGTCGCGCGTCGTGTCGCACGGGACGCTGGCGCGTCGTCTAGAGACGGCGCTCTCGCACGTCGAAGACGAGGAGACGCCGATGACGCGATACCTCTACGCGCGCGTCATCAAGCCCGTGATCGACGACGCGCTCTCGTGGATGTACTGCGCCGCGCACCCGGGGGGCTCGTCCGATTTCTTCGTGCAACACGCGCCCGCGTGGACGAGTCTCGAGACGTTCGACAGGTACCGCGGCGGCGACGACGCGACGCCGTGTTGGCTCGGCGGTCCCGTGCACGACGGCGAGGGCGCCGACGCCGAGACAGATTCACTCTCGATGGCGCGCGTGCGTCCGGACACAGCGCCAGCGCTCGTCGCCGGGTGCGCTCGCGAGATTCTTCGCGCCGGGACGCAGTTGCGATTGTTACAACGCGTCCCGCACACCAAGGCGTTCGCGGGCGCCGTCGAGGACGCCTTTGTCAGAGTGTCCGCGTTCGAGGCGCATGACGAACCCGACGCGCGCCGATGGCTCAACCGCGTGCGAGTGTTGGAATCTCGCGTCGTCGCCGCCGCGCGAGAGAGTCTTCGCGCCATGCGAGACGAGCGCGACGCGCACGAAGCGGACGCGCGCGCGGCGAGAGAGCGAGCCGAAGCGCGCTCGAGCGCCGCGTTCTTCGCGCGCGAAAAGGCGCGTCTCGATCGACTCGAATCGATCGCTCTCGCCAAGAAATCGCGACGGGAGACGCAGCTCGAGGAGTTGGACGCGCGCGAGCGCGAGCGCGAAGAAAATCGTGCGAAGAAAATCGCCGACGACCGCGCGTGGTTGGAGGAACGAGAGGAGAAGCAACGCGCGTTGGAGCGTTTTAAATTGGAGAAGAAGATGGAGGAGACGCGCGCTCGATTGGAGCGCGAGGACGCGAAAGTGCGTTGGTTCAAGTGGCAGACGTCGAGATTGGCGCTCGCGGATAAGAGACGCGCGTTCGTGCGCGAACTCGATGCGACGCGAGAGGAGGAGGCGGTGGTGGCGCTCGCGAATGCGATGCGCGACGGCGTGAGAATATCGAAACCGGCACCGCTCGTCGTCCAACCGTTCGCGAGCGTCGTGCGAGACGTTGACGAAACTGATGAGGTCGAGGATGCGACCGTGGCGGAGAAGGAGACGCGCGAGAGTGATTCAGAGGAGGCTTCGTCAGAGGATTTCGCCGACGCGGAAGAAGCGCTCAACGTCGAATCGACGCCGGAGTCGTCGGAGGCGTCGCTGCGTTCCGCGATGGATGATGATATGGAAGAGGAACAAATGGATACCGCACGGACTCTCGCGCCGACCGAGATAGCGACGGCGATCATGGAACCGGCGACGCTCGACATGTCGAAACCTTGCGATGAGGCCGCGACGATGCGCGACCATCTTTCCGACGCGTTCGGCACGCCTCTGCCGCTCTTGCTCGCGCAAGAGATGCGAGAAATCGTCATGAAACAACACGCGACGATAGGTCACTACACGGTGTCCGTGTTCCTCGATCACTTTGCGTTGGAGAAGCATTTGAACGCGGTGTTGCGGTTTGCGCTCGGAGGCGAAATAGCCTTTGCGCACGCGCTGATGAAGAGTTTACGAGATTCATGCATCGACGCCAGGGCCCGCGTGACTCAAGCATGGGCACCGATGATGTGTGCGGCGTTGGATCGAGCAATCGACGACGCGCGCTTGTGCCGAGACACCTTTACGTCGCGGCTGCGTTTGCGCGAACGAGAGGATTCATTGACGTCGTTCGACGCGTACAATTTGGATCTAGCCAACGGCGTCGAGTGCGAGTACGCGTTGCCGTGGCCAGTCAATCTCGTCTTCACCGGTGTTCGAGAAAAGCACGCACTGCGACACGCGCAGACCGCGCTGTTGCAAATTTGCCACGCGACGAACGCGGTGAAAGACGTCTCGACGCTGATTCAAGCGAGCGCGCGATGGAGGCCGTTGATGGATGCGTCACAAACGAGCGCGGACGCGCGAGAGCGACGAGCGAGGAAGTTGTCTCTGATGATGGCGGCGTTTCGACATTTTGTCGACGCGTTGAGCGCGCACGCGCTTGAAGCAATTCACATCGGCGCCAAGGATGCGTTATTCAGAGCGCTTCGCGCCGCCGACGGGCGAATTTTGCCTCGACACATCGACGACATTCGCGACGTCGTCGAGGACTTTTGCGTCCGCGCGCACGAGGCGTGTTTCCTTCGTCCCATCGACTCGGCGTTGAAGGCGCTCGTCGACGAGGGATTACAACTCGCGCTTGATTTCGCGCGCGCATTGGCCGACGTCGACGCCGAGACGCTGCTCGACGATCGTCCCACGCTGACGCGCGCGCAGAACGTGCACGCCAAGTTTCACGCGTTGATGACGCAGTTGTGTTTCCGAGCGCGCGTCACGAGCAGCGACGCCGCGAGCGGGTTGATTCAACGAATCGACTTTAATGAATTTTATCTCTCGGCGACGATTGACATGGAGTTTTGACGCGCGCACGCGCGCTAGCTTAGCTCGAAACTCGGTACCGTAGAGTATGTGTATTTGAATTGAATTAGCTACTAGTAGTTCTAAAGGGCCATTCACTCCGACTCATCGTCATCGTCGTCGGAATCATCCGGCGTTTTCTTAGCCTTGGGCGTGAACCCATCCGTCATGAGCGTCTTCAAATCTTCGCCCGAGAGTTCGGATAACCGCTTGGTGAGCTTTCGAGTCATGCGCTCAATCTCCGGTTCGATGTCCTCGGTGAGTTCAGCCAAGAACGGAATTGCCTCCGGTAGGAGCACGAGGTACTCCTCCTGTAGCTTATCCACGACGAGTTCCATCGTCTTGACGGTCAACGCACGCGTGCGAATTTTGTCGTCGCGTCCGCACATTAAAATCGCGCGATGGAGCGGTTTCCAGTGCGCGTCGTCGGGAGCGGCGGCGAGAAGCGACGCACACGCGCCGACGACTTCGTATCCGAACGAGCCCTCGATCGCGAACGAGTCGTAATCGTCCTTGTCGGAATCCGACCTCGGCGGTTTCGCCTTTAATTGTTCGACGACGAGCGGGTACAACATGTTGTACCGGTTGGAATCGAGGAATCCGACGTTATCGTACTGGAAGCATCGTCGCAGCGCGGCGAGCGTCCATCGACGCATGCGCCAGATATCGCTCGCGGATAATCCCTCGGAACCCGCGCTTCGACGTTTCTTTTTCCCACTCGACGGATCGGCGCCGACGTCCAACGCGGCGGCGGCGAGATCGAGCAAGTGACGGAAAAACGGCACAAAGACGGCGCGAAGTTCGTCGGCGAGCGACGCCGCGAGTCTGAACAGGGCGGCGAGACGCGTGCGCGTGACGTCCGCTTCGCCGGATCTCGCGCGCGCCCACTCGACGCACTGTAAAAAGAAGGGTAAGAATTCGCTCTCGGTGCACTTGTGCGCCAACGCGACGCACGCGTCCACAGCCTTGCCCTCGACGACGTCGAGGGATTCCTCGCTCGCGCCCATGGGTGCGCTTCGACGAATGTCGAGCGCGCGGAGAACGACGGAGAAGAGTTGCTGCCTGTACGCGTTGGTCGCGTTGTCCGAATCGCCGGCGGCGGCGAGGATGTCCAAGAGCGCCGAGCACGACGCCGCGCCGTCGTCGCCGGCGTGCTCGAGGCAGGAATCCCAAGATTCCACGAGCGGGCGAACGACGAGACGAAGCTCCAACAACACTGGAAGCTCGCGTCGAATCTCCATCGCGAGGTCGTGTAAACCGCGCGCGTCGCCTCTCGCGTCGGACTCGTCACCGCACGGAGGAATCATCGCCGGGTGCAACACGACTTTGATGATGTCGCTCAAAAACGGCGATACGAAACCCGCGACGTTGTTCAAAAACACGCGAAGAGCCGCCAAGCACGAGTGTGCGACGAGGATGAATTCGGCAACGGTGTCATTGTCCTCGCGCAGTGCGTCAGCGCTCGCGAGCGTCGTCTTGAGCAAGGCGGGAACGGCGACGTTGATGACGGAGACCATGCGCGCGCCCAAAATCTTCGCCAACGACGCCAGCGAGAGCGCCGCCGACGCGCGGAGCGTGATGGCCGGCGCGTCGAGCTGCGCGATGACGGCCGGGACGACGGTTAACATTGGTTTGACCGCGTCGGCGGCACCACTAAATCGAATGGCGGCGGCTTCCAAAGCTATGAGCGCGGCTTGCGACGTCGTCGCGTTCTTCGATTTGACCAACGTCGACAATTCGTCTATGAGCGCGACGCCCGCCGCGGTCTCGGCGACGTCCTCGACATCATCTTCAGCGCTCGCGTTTTGTAATCGCTCCGTCACCAGCGCCAGCGCCTTGCGTCGCACGCGTCCCTCCTTGTGATCGAGCAACGGCGTCAACGCGCGCAAAAACGGTCCCGACGCCAACAATCCGTTGAGCGCGGCGAGCAAACTTTCACCGCTCGCCTCAGTCTTGGCGGCGAGTTTCGCCGGTGATTTCCCGGGTGATTTCGATTTACCGCTCGGCGTGACGTCCTTGGAGCTCACGGATTTCAATAGCACGATGGCGGACTCTGCCAATTCGCCGTACGCTCGTTGAAGCGCGTCTTGTTCGTCTTCGTCGACGACGCGCGACTGCGCGCGAATGAATTGCGGCGAGGACAAGTGACGCGCCACGGATTCTGCACACGCGCGCACGAGTCGCCCGCCTTCCTTTGCGGATTCCTACATCGGTGAAAACGAATGCGAAGGGTCAGTACAGAAATCAAAGAGAGACATCGTCGGCGACGGCGTCTTTGAAAAAAACAAAAATCGGCGTTTCTCAGAAGGAAAGCAGCAGATTCGTATGTCTCATCAATGGAATCAGAATCCTGACACAATAGAATCTTTCATCATAGAAACACCGCGTGTTCGCGACCGGAAAGAGAAAAAAACGAAACGCGAACGTACCTTGAGCGCGGCGACGAGCGCCTCCGTCGCCGCCGTCGGCGTCTCGCGCGCGAGCAACGCGTCGAGCAATTCTTTCACCCACGCATCTTCCTCCGCCGCCACGGGCGCGTCTTCGGCGTCCACGACCGCCTCGGTCGCCGTCCGCCGGTCTCTCGCCGCCGCCTCGAGCGATTTCAATCGTCTCAACAGCGTGACGACGACGGCTGGCAACGCCTCGCCCTCCGGCGCCGCGCGCACGAGCGCCGCGCACACTGGCGCGCGCCGTCTCGCCGGCGCGCGAGGGAGCGAATCGATCAGTCGACTCACGACGTTTACGAGCGGTTCTCCACCCTCCAACCACACGGGGACGACGGCGACGAGCGCGCTCTCCAACGCGCGTTGCGAGAGCACGTCATCCGCCGCCGCCGCCGCGCGATCCGACAGCGCCGCGCCGACGTCGAACACGTCGTCCCGCACCGCGTCTGGCGCCGTTTTCGCGATTTGCGCCAGGCACGCCAACGCGGCGCTTCGCGCGGCGCCCTCGTCCACCTCGCGAACCGCGCGAACGACGAGCGGGACGTTCCATCCGTCCCGCGGGTGGACGCCGAGCGCGGCGAGAGATTCCAGCGCGCGCAAGACGAGCGCCTCGAGGTATCCACCCGCAGCGACGCCGGATTCGTCGTCCTCGTCCGAATCATCATCAGACGAAGAATCATCATCAGACGCGTTCTGGGCGTCTCGGCGTCGGCGCCGCGCGTCGGCGTGGTTGAGCAACGCCTCTAAAAAGCGGAGACACGGCGCCGCGAGCGCGACGGGATTCGTCGTCTCGTTCAATTTCCACGCCAGCGTCTCCAACGCCGTCGCCGCGTCTCGCGTCGCCCGCGCCGATCCCAACGACACAGCCGCGGTGACGGTCGACGTCGACGTCTTCGCGGCATTTGTCGTCGTCTTCGCTCTCTTTTTCGACGACGCCGGCGTCGCCACCGCCGCCGCGACCACCGCGGCGTCGATAGTTTTCGCCACGTCGGCGGCATCGAGCGTCAACGCGTTCGCCGCGCGTCTCGCCTCGCGCCTCGACGTCTCATCCGCGTCCGCGTTCACGGCGGCGAATACAACTTTGAGCGCCGCGGCGCGCGCCGCCGGCGCGAGCGCCGAGACAAACTCGGGCGTCATCTGCGCGAACGCGGCGGCGCGCGCGGCCGGCGGCGAGGGCGCGACGGCGCATCTCGCCAGCGTCGCCCATCCCTCGCCGCCGTCGGGTCCCCACGTCGCGGCGTACGCCGGCGTGAACGCGCGAAGCGCCTCCACCGCGAGCGCGAGCGCGGCGTGCGCGTCGTCCCCGTCCCCGTCCCCGCGCGTCGCGGCGTCGAGACACCACACGAGCGTGGGTACCGCGACGGTATTCGCGACGCTGACGTCGTCGAGCGTGGCGTCTCGCGTCGCCGCGAGGAGGCACCGCGCGCCGTACGCGTCGAGACACGCGTCGCCGTCGCCGTCGCCGTCGCCGCCCGTCGTCGTCATCGCCACCACGGGCTCCAAAAACATCGATAATTCCTTTGACGGCGCCGAGGACGCCCGGAGACCGCGCGTGATGGCGTCGCAGAGCGCGCCGGCGCCGACGCGAGATACTCGGTCGGCGGATTTCGCCAAACGCTTGGAAAACGCGCTCGCGGTGGCGTCTCTTCCGCACCTCGCGAGCGCCGTCGCCGCCGCCGAGCGCACGCGCGACGACGACGACGCGACGGCGACGACGACGGACGCGAGCGGGACGTCCGTCGCGCGGGCGACCGCTAATTCCAACGCCGCCGCCTGCGCGCGCGCGTCGACGGCGCGCGGATCGGCGGAGAAGAGCGACGCGAGAAACGCGCGAGCGCCGTCGGCGCCTCGACGGCGTTCGCACGCGTCGAGCACGCGTCCAAAGAAATCACCGATGGTTGCGTCGAGCGCATCGTCCGTCGTCTCTGTCGTCGCGAGGGAGATGAAACACTCGCGAAGACGCGCGTCTTCGCTGACGCTGGCGGATGTCTTCGACGCGCTCGCGAGCGTCGCGCGCAAGAGCGCTCGATGACACGACGGCGCGTATTTTCGCGCCGCCGCGTCGCTCGACGCGAATCGACGCACGGCGTCGGCGCGCGGCGGCGAACCCGCGGGGAAGTCATCGTCGCGGTCGACACCGCGTGTCGACGCGACGCCGTCGTCGGTCCACGAGTCGCGAATCAACGACCACGCCGCGTCCCGAATGGCTCCGACGGCGTCGGGCGACGCCTTCGGCTTTGGCTTCCCGGACGCCGTGCGCTCGACTGCGAGCGCGCACGCGGTGAGAAGCGTGACGCGTCCGACGTTCGTGGCGTCCCTGTACGTCTCTCGCATCCATAAGCGTCGATCCTCGGTCCACGCGTCGGAGAGCAGCGACTCGGCGAGCGCGCGCAATACGACGGCGTTGCACTCGTCCTCAAAGGCGCGACGCGCGTCGACATCCTTGATGGATTTTCCTTCACCGACGACGTCTCGCAACGCGTCTGAACGAACGCCGTCGAGGGAGGCGTGTGGACACACGCGTGCCGCGTTTAACGCCGCCTTGGTGACGGCGCGAGAGGTCTGCGTCGACGAAAACAAAACGTGTTCGAGCGCCGTCGCCGCGCAGCGACTCGCCAGCGGGGACGGCGCGGTGCCGTCCTCCGTCTTGGAGAGCGTGGCGAGGATGAGACGAAGCGCTTTTTTGGCGACGCGACGCTCGTTCTCGCTGTGTTGACTTCCGGAGGCGAGCGCCGTCGCGGCGATGGCGAGACGTTGTTTGGCGGCGGCGAATAACGCGCCGTCGTCGTTCACCACGCGGCGCAACGGTTCGAGATCCATCGCGGCGGCGGCGACGCGCGCGTCGTCGTCCGTCACGCGTCGTAACACGGCCGGGCCTAACGCGGAACCTCGTCTGATTGCCGTCGGTTCGTCATCGCCGGCGTCGGCGGCGAGTCGGGCGAGTTGGGCGAGGGCGTTTTCTCGCAGACTGGCGTTGGGATGGTCGAGCGCGGCGTGAATGGACGTCGCGTGTCCACGCATGGGCGCGGACGCCGATCCGAGCAGAGCCGCGCGTAAGAAGGCGGCGTCTTCTTCGCTCGCCACCATCTTGTCCTTTTTATTCGCCTTTTCGGGCGTCGATTTCTTCATCGACGATCCTCGAAAGACGAAATCCACCGCCTCGCTCGTCGCCACGGGTCGGTGTTGATCGGCGTGCGTCAACAACGATTTCACCATCTCCGCCGCGGTGTCGCCCTTCTTCGCCGTCTTCAACAAAATGGGTACGGCGGCGATGAAATGTTTTCCTCGAAGCGGTACTTTCTCCACGACGGCTCTGAAGACGCGCTCGTAGTTGGCGTGCACGTCGGCGAATTCGGCGAGCGACCGCGTAAACGGAATCGTAAACGCGTCGGCGCGGTACGTGTGCGCCAACTCGGCGACCAATTCTTCGAGTTCGGGAATCTTCACCAAATGCTTGAACGCGCGCTCGGGCAACGTCTTGACGCGTTGCGTCTGACACAGCGCCAACATGGCTTGCAACGACTGCGAATGCAACGGGACGCGCGTGCCCTTGGCGATGCCCTCGAGTAAAGCCTCGACGAGCGGTTCCGCCATGCTCGTGCGCGCGGCGAGCTGCGTGGCCACCATGAGCGCGCCGGCGAATTGTTCAGAGTTGGCGGCGGACGCGAGACCGGCTTCCAGGTACGGTAAGAGTCTCGTCGTGACGCCGCCGTCGACGTCCTTCATCACGCCGACGGCTTCCGTGATGAGCACGGCGTAAAACGCCGAGGTCACGCCGACGTTTCCCTGAGAAGTGATGGAGAAAGCAAAACGAAGAACGCGTTCGTTCGGTCAGTCTTTGATGTTTTCGAGCGAAGAAATGTGCGCCGGCACTCTAGGCGATTCGCGCCACCGCGGAGCGCAGTACGTTGCGAGCGAAAGATGCGAACGCCGACAATGCCGGCGCTTCAAAAGAATACATGTACCACCGCGAGTGGCGATCCATCACGTGTCGCGATTCGCACGAGTGCCCGCGGTCGTGATCGGACGTCCCATTCGCTGTGGAAAAACAAATCAAAACAAAAAACGAATCAATCGAAATCGCGAAACGCTCGAACCGCGCACCTTTGCCGTCGCCATCTCCGTCGCGCGCTCCGCACAAAACGAAAAGAACGCCTTGTCCTTCGAACACCGCACCGCCAACGCATCTCTCGGCGGCGCCGCTCCCGTCTCTTTCACCCCACTCAACCATTTAAAGTGCTTACTATTCTCCAACTGACACGTCTGCGCGCACTTGACAAACTCCGCCGTCGAGTGCCACGGCAACGCGCACGCGATGAAATCATCCACATCGTACACGTGAATCTTAAACCGTCGCACCAAATACTCCAACGTCGATATCGCGCACTTCTCCGTGAAATACCCACTCAACAACCGCAAATACCTCCGTATTTCGACGCTCGTCGCCCTCGACGTCTCCGCGTCCTCCGACTCTCTGTGTCCCGCCTCGGCGCGCGCTCTCGAAAACAACGTCTTCACGAACCCCTCGAACCGCCCATCCCTTCGACACAACTCTTCAAATCCTCGCACCGCGATCGCGTGTATCGTCTCTCGATCCACGTCCGCGGCGTCTCGCGCGTCGTACAAGATCGACGCCTTGGCGTTCGCGCCCAGTCGCTTTTCGCGCGTCTGCGTCGCCGCCAGCGTCTCGAGCGCTCTTCCGAGCTCCGTGCGCGCGCCCATGACGGGCAGAACGACACCTTCGTCCCTCTCACCCCCGCGGTCGCCTCGCGCGCCTTCTGCGCGCGTCGAGACGTGCCGTCGCGCGCGCCGCCGCCGCCGGGCCGCGTCGGGCCCATCGGCGCGCCTCGGGGTGGGTATGTTTTCCAAAACCGCGGGAAAAACCAAAACCTCCCCGCGCGATCGATCGTCGACGCGCGTCACACGACGACGACGACGACGATGGAGTCGTACCGTCAAAAGTTTATCCAAACGGGGAAATTCGCCCCGATGAAACACTTCATGGTG
>MDSW01166208.1_pt1 | contig 25728 bp, 23 predicted proteins | sample 811171 | NCBI WGS metagenome assembly MDSW01 (sample SAMN05326641, study PRJNA326480) | marine metagenome | isolation source: seawater | place: Atlantic Ocean: North West | collected 2012 | reverse complement strand
TCGGAATAAAAGTAATTACCAAAATTACAAATGCAAGTATAAAAGAAAAACTAACTGATTCACAAAGTGGATTTAGAGCTTATTCTAAAAAAATTGTTAATGAATTAAGTCCCTCTGAATTGGGTATGGGTATATCAACTGAAATTTTAATTAAAGCAAGTAGTAAAAATTTTAAAATTGTAGAAGTTCCAATTAAAATATTATATTCTGGAGACACATCCACACATAATCCAATATCACATGGCTCATCAGTTGTACTTAGCACAATAAAATATACATCAATTGAACATCCATTGAAATTTTATGGTATACCATCAATGATATTTTTTATAATTGGTTTATCATTTACATATTTATCCGCACAGTATTATGCAGAAATTGGAAGATTAAATACTAATTTAACAATTGTTGCTGCAGGTACAATTTTAATTGCAGTTGTATTATTAATTACAAGTATTTTGTTATATAGTCTTGTAAGCGTAGTGCGTGAAAAAAATTAAAATTGATATGACAAATTATTGGAATATACTTAAAGATAAATTTCTAAAAGAAAATGGAATTTTTTCCATAGGGTTTGCAGATGTCATAGGTGGGGGAATTTCAGCGGTTTTTTGGTTATACATAGCATCAATCATGATGCCAGAAGATTATGGAGAATTACATTATTTTTTGGCGATAGCAGGAGTAGCTCAAATTTTCTCAATGATTGGAAATTCACAAGTATTAACAGTTTATAGTGCAAAAAAAGAAAACATACATTCTACGTTATTCTTGTTTTCATTAATTCCAAGTATTATTTCATGTATAATTATAGTCATAATTTATGACCGACTAGACGCAGGATTATTAGTTTTAGGATTTGTTATTTTTGAATCAATTAATTCTGTAGTTTTAGGTCAAAAATTCTATAGAAAATATGCAAAAATGATTTTAGTCCAAAAAGCTTTAACAGTTACATTAGGTGTTAGTTTTTTCTATATTTTTGGTCCAGATGGAATTCTTTATGCTTTAGTTTTAACATTTATTCCACATAGTATTATTTTTATGAAAGAATTTCAATATTCAAACATAAATTTTGCAATTTTAAAACCAAAAAAGAATTTTATTATAAACAATTATGTGATGACATTATCAGGAAGCTTTACTGCTCAAATTGATAAATTAATTCTTGCTCCGATTTTGGGTTTTGTAGTTCTAGGAAATTATTCACTCCTTCTACAAATTTTTACGTTTATGATAATTTTTTCATCTATAGTTTTTAAATTTCTTTTACCACAAGATTCCAGTGGTACAAAGAATAATAATTTAAGAAGAATTACAATTTTAGTATCAGTTGGAATATCACTTTTAGGAATTATTGTATTGCCTACACTTATAGAATCATTTTTTCCAAAATTTATTGGTGCAATTGATGCAATTCCAATAATTAGTATCGCAGTAATTCCAGAAGCAATTACTGTATTATATGTTTCAAAAATGTTAGGACAAGAAAAAAGCAAATTTGTGTTAATTTCTAGATTAGGAGCATTAGCTATTATCGTAATAGGATTTCTCGTGGTAGGTCCAATTTTAGGGATAATAGGTTTGGCCATAATTTTTGTCATAGCTGCAACATTCCAAGCAGGTTTTCTTATAATTACAAGTAAATTATTAGAGAGTGGAAAAAATGTCAAATAAAATGAATGGCAATAGCCAACTAAATTTAATTGAAAAATTAGATAATTCAAAGAAAAATAGAATAATTTTTCTAAGTACTTTGGTACTTTCTGCATTAATAATTAGATTATACGTATTTCCTTTTGATGTTCCGTTTTTTAATGACTCTGCAGGTTATTTTTGGTATGCAATAGATCTAAGCATTTTAAATAATTTTCCTACAAATCATAATTTAACAAATAACGGTTGGCCAATTTTCCTTGCAGGTATTTTTCAATTAATCAATTCAGACAATTTTCTAGATTACCAAAATACACAAAGAATGTTAGGTGTGATTTTTTCCATAGCAACGATATTTCCAGTTTATTTGTTGTGTTCAAGATTTTTTAAAAAGAGTTATTCATTATTGGGCGCCACATTATTTGCTTTTGAACCAAGAATTATACAAAATTCATCAATTGGTACACCTGAAAGTTTGTATATTTTTTTAATTGCATTATTTCTTGCGCTTTTCTTTTCAAATAATTTTAAAAAAATTTATTTGGCATTTTTTATTGTAGGAATACTTTCGTTAGTAAGATACGAAGGATTATTGATGATAATTCCACTGTCAATTACTTTTTTCATTAGATTTAGAATTAAGAAAGATCAGATTATGAGATACGCAATTTGTGTGATGATGGTAGTTATAGTAGTAATACCAATGGGATTAATAAAAAATGAGACAATGGGACAAGATGGATTTGTGAGTCATATCGCTGCGGGTCCAGAATTTTATCAGACATCTATTGAAGAAAATAGTTCATCAGTTAGTAACTTTATACAAAATGGTATTTTGAATATGGGAAAATATCTAGGATGGATACAAATTCCATTTTTTATAGCGTTCATTCCGTTAGGTGTTTTGCTTTTTCTTAAAAATATCGATTACAAAAAAATTACAATAATTTTAACTGTAGTAATGATTCTAATACCAGCATTTTATGCATATTCAAGAGACTTCTCAGAAACAAAATATCTTTTTCCATTGTTTCCAATTTTTGCATTGATTGGGTGTTTTGCTTTGAAAAAGTTTTTTGATATATCTAACAAAAAAGAATTGATTATTACTATAATTTTATTAGGAATAATTCTTTCATCAGTGTTTTTTGTTTATTCAAAATTAATCGATCATGAACATTATAGAGAAACATATCAAATTCTTTCTGAAATTGGTCAAAGGGAGATAGTTATCAATGGAGATTTCAAAAAATATGGAGGAGAATTTGTGTATTTTCACTGGGTTAGATTAAACAATATAGATGAATTTCCTGTTTTGAAAGAATCAGTTCCAGAATTGAGTATATCTACTCCAGTCCAACCTGCAAGAATTGAAAAAGAATCTAATTATGCAGAAATTGATAGAGATTATCCAGTTTGGAAAAATAAAAAGGATATCAATAATTTTGCTGAATATTTAGTTGTTTTAAAACAACAAAATGTAACACATTTGTTAATTGATGAGGAAAACAATATCAGTTTAATTAATGAGTATCTACGAAGTGATTTAAGAAAGATTTTTCAAAATGAGGATGAATATCCTTATTTGATAAAAGAATATGATTCAAGAGAAGAAGGATACAAGTATCATCTAAAATTATTTAGAATTGATTATGAAGCTTTCAAAAAAATAGAAAATTAATTATTTTTTTAAGGAAAAATATTCGTCATAATTTATTTCAAATATTTTTATTTTTAATTTTTGAAATCCATATTCATTTGAATCAAATATCTTGTTTAAATAAGGAAATTTTTCTTCATTAAGATAAATTTCATCAACAAATCCACGAAAATCAGTTTTTTCTTCATTAACAAAGATGTATTTTAATTCATAAGTTTGACCTTTGTCAAGAATTTCCTCTATTGTATTTCCAGTTAAAGTAATTGTTTGTACATATCCTTGAGTTTTATCATAATCACATAGATTTTCATTAAATTCAACAGAACAATTATGGAATTTTTCAGGGGAGTTTTCAACATATGCGAGTTTCAAATAGTCTAGACTACCACCGAATTCACGTAAGCTTTTTCCATCAAGATTTTTAACAACATATTGAGCAAATTCATATTTTTCATTCTCAAGTAGAATATCAGTTTGACCGTAACGTAACGTAAAGAATGTTCCTAGTAATAACACAATGAAAATCACTATGATTAGAAATATCGATTTTTGTTTTTCTGAAAAAGAGAATGTGTTTAAACCATAATGAACTACTCTTTGAATTGGAATAACGCAAAAGATTATCAAAAAAGGAAATATGTAGTACAGATATCTTTTCTCAGCAATTAATGAAAATGTAATTGTTAATGAAGCTAATGTCAGAATAATAAAGATCCAATTTGAAGTAATAGATTTTTTATCTTGATCAAATGCCCTAAATGAGAATATTATGCCAAATGGCAATAAAATAAATAGATATGGAAAGGAAATACGCCACAATGTTGAAACAAGATTATAAATTCCATCTATGAAGAAGTTTTGAATAAATGATAATCCTCCATTCTTTGCAATGTAATCAGATGCACTAGTGGTAATATTTTTTTCTTCTACACTAATCATTTTTTCAAATGAACCTGAAAAAGCATATTGAGAATAAGCAATGAAAAATGGATCATCAAATTGTTCATATCGATCATACATCATTGGGGAAATAATTACAAAGAAAACAGTAATTCCTATGCATAAATTTTTTAGAAAACCAGGTGAATTTCTTTTTGTAATTATAAAAATTATTATTAGAACAATAAAAAAAACAATTCCATTTAATCTAATCCACCAAATTACACCTGCAAGGATTAATGATGGTATGATAAATTTTGTATCTTTGTTTATAAGAAAATAAAACGCACCAATTATTGCTAAGTGAAATAATGGTTCTGTCAACCCGAATCCTGAATTATAATTTAAATGTGGTTCAAATGCATAAAGAGAAGCCACTACAAGCGAATATTTTTGGTTAAAAAATTTTTTTCCTAATAAATAAACAAGAAAGATTGATGCAGTTGATACAAGTAAACTCAAAATCCGTATGATATTTGAATAGATTAAGAAATCATCAGTATTAAAAAAATTATAAAAAATGGATACAAAAATTGACCATCCAATTCCCCTATGTGAAGACTGTGAAAGATCTCCATTAGTGTGAGATAAGGCTTGAAGTGAATAAGCGAATGTATCAGAATTTACTGGTAATGAGAAATCAGTTGTGTAGAGTTTTAACAAAATAGAAATGGTGGTTATTACTGAGAGTGTTATTATTATGTAATTTTTAGAAATTGTAGGAATTTCAATTTTTGTAGTAGTCATATTTTCCAGTAAATGAATTCTTTTATAATTTGATAACTCAATTGTGCGCCGGTAGTTAGAGGTCTCATTTTCCTTTCACCACCAATTCGTTTTGGTTCTCTACCTTCAATTTCAAAAATTGGAATTTTTAATTTGGCTAATCTAATACAAGTTTGTTGTTCAATATTGAGATATTGTGCATCAGTTTTAATTCTGTCCCAGAGACTTCTTTTAATAATTCTAAAACCATTTAATGCATCAGTATAATTTCCACCAAAGAATGAGTTTACAAGAAAAGTGAACATATTATTTCCAAATCGATCCAACCAATTTGCATCATCACTAATTGATTTTTTTCCAAATCTGGAAATATGTGCTACATCATGTCCAGAATTTATTTTTTCAATTAATTTTGGAATGTCAGAAGGTACATCATTTCCATCAGGGCTAAAAAACATTACAAAATCTGATTCAGTTGCATCTGTTCCTACCCTACATGCATTTCCTTCACCTTTATTTTTTTGATGAATAACTTCAAATCCCAATTCTTTTGCTTTTTCAATGGTTCCATCAGTTGAACCACCATCCACAAAAATTATTTTTGTAGCCCATTCTTTGTTTATTTGGGGCATAATTTTTGATACACCATCAATTTCATCCAGAGTTAAGACGAAAACTATGACGGACATATAAGTTCCAAATATTTTATTCATTTAAAATTATCACATAACTTGTACGAATTACTAGTTATTTTGGGGTTATTTTGTAAATTGCACCATTATTTAGATACGAAATTACATACAATGATTGATCAACTGGAGAAAATTCGACATCAGTGATGCAACCAAAATTTTTTCCAAAAATTATTTCATTATTTGAATCATTTTCATTTAAAACTAGATCTTGTAAGTTTGGATCTTTAAAGATAAAGCCATCTCGCGAACTATTCAATTGAAATTTGTAGAGATTTCCACTACAGTCACCTACAAAAATATGATTACTAAATTTTTTCCACTTTTGATCAACAAAAGATATTCCTGTTGGAGCAAATGTTTTTTCCCATGAAAATTCAGGATCACTATATTCATAATATGGGTGTTTGAGATTTTCTTTTTGTGTATCATTAGCAGGACCAAGAACATATGGCCAACCACTATTATATTTTGGGAAAGTTAAGTTAATTTCATCAAATTCATGTGTTCCATTTTCAGTACTCCATAAATTATTAGTGATAGGATCAATTGCAAGTCCAAAACTATTTCTTATTCCGACACCATAGTAGTTATTCATGTCACTAGATACATTAACATCAATATTTGGATTAATTTCAATAATAATTCCAATATTAGAATTTAGATTATAGTCTATATTCTGTAACGTAAATTCAACACCCTGATCACCTATCACAGCAAAAACTTTTCCATTACCATCTACAGTCATAGCACCACCATGATGCATAGTTCCATATCCAGGAAGAGTTTTTAATAAAGTTTGATTCACAAGTTGATCGTTTTTCCAAAGAAATTTGTATATTCTATTTTCATCAATTGTTTTATCAATACCTATTTCTTCTGTAACAAAAACATACACATCAGAGTTTACGGATGTAATTCCTAATAACCCAGATTCAGTATAACATTCACATCCTTCCATTTTTACATTAAAATCCCAAACAGGATTTTTAATTAGGTCACCATTTTTTATATGGCGAATATGCCCTGTTTCTTTTTCTAAAAATAAAATATCATTATCAAGAAAAGTCAAAGCAGTGGATGAATTAATACCTACAAGAACTTCTTCAACCAAGAAATCATTATTTGTTATAATTGGTTTATCTTTCAAGCCAGCTGTTGTTCCAATAAAAAATCTAATTTCAGGATTAGTATAAAGATAATATAATGAAATTAAAATTGTAAAAATTATTCCTGCAACAATTAGAGATTTGATTTTTTTATTCATATTAATTCCATTCCTAAAAAGTTATTTTAAAGCATATTTACCTAATATTATCTCTAAAAATTTTGTTTTCCACATACTCTTTTCATGAAATAAAAATCCTAAAATTCCTAACGGAAACGTTCGTCCATTATTATTCAGAGTACCTATCAAAAACAATCTAAAAAAGTTCATTATCTCACCACCAGAAGTTCGAAATCGTGCATTTACAAATAAGGTATCCATTCCATAATCCCAAGATAATGCGAAAGATAGTGAATCAGAGTCAGTAATTATATCTACTTTTGATTGATTCATTTCAATTCGTTTTAATCCATTGATTAAATTAAAAGAATAAGAACAATTATGATCTTTAAGAAAGATATGGGTTGTCTTAAAGAACTTAATCCTATGCAAAAAGATTACAGATGCCCAATTATTACGTTTTTTAATATTTGAAATATACGCTAGTGCAAATTTTTTTAATTCTTCATAATCTATTTTTTTTGTAGTTGAAATAATTTCTAGATTTTTTTCAGAATCAATTCTATATTTTTCCATTGCTTGAAAATTATTAATTTTTTCTTCACCCGTCCATTCATCTCCAGGGCATAAAACAATTGGAATTGAATCAGTATTTTGTTGTATGAATTTTTCAACATCGTCTATCTTGTTCATTTGATCATTCATGTAAAAATTATCACTGTGACAAAACCTAACGAAGCTAGCAAAAGGTATGATAAATTTAGGCTTGAATATTTTTGCTTGAATTTGGATTCTTTTTAATTTTTCAAGAGATGCTTCTTTTCTAAGTTCAATATCAATAGGATCACCAACCCAACTAGCATAACCAAATTGTGTTAATAGTATATCCACATTGTCAATCAATTTTTTTATAATTTTTGCTTGAGGTATACTGTCAACCATACAATCATTAATGTTTAGAATTTTTTTATCTCCAATTTTTGCATAAAACCAAGAATCATAAGTTCCATTAGGTACACATTTAATTTTAAAATCTTGGTTTAAAGAAATAAAATCATTAGGATTCATTTCAATAATTTTTTTAAATTTTAATTGTTCACATTTTTTTGCTACACGATGATCCAATGTATTTTGAAAAAGTATTGTTATATTTTTCCTAAAATTTTCAGGGATTTTGTTTAAAACCATTGGGTGAAAATGATCAGGATGTTCATGTGAAAACCAGATATGAGTAATATGTTCAAAATCATTAATTGTAAATTTTGATTCAGATAATAAACTCCAACCATCATTGAATGCATTTCCAAAAATCCATGGATCAGTTATTAGTTTTATATCCTTAAAAGAAAATATAACAGATGCATGATTTACAAATGTGATTAAAGATTTCATATAATAATTAAAATTTATTCTTTATTTAACATTCCCAGTCATATGTTCATTTTTTACAATATCCAACCATGGAAAAAAATAATGAAGACCAAACTCTTCTTACTGTTATATTTTTGCAACCAGCATCAGATAACATTTTTTTTAATTCATGTTTATGTAAAAAATCTTGGTCAGTATAAGGCCAATGTTTTTCAACTAAGTTAAAAAATTTGAAAAATTGATAAATAAAAAACAGTGGGGAAAAATATGCTGGTACATAAATGATCAAAGTTCCATCTTTTTTTAGAACGCGTAACATTTCTTTTATACCATTAGAGGCATCTAAATTCGCTAATCGAAAATGTTCCATAACACCTTGATTAAATACAATATCAAACTCTTCATCCCTGAGTGGTAATTTGAATAAATCACCAACAAGAAATTTTGCATTTAATGATAGAGATTTGAATAATGATACGCCTTTTCTTAATGCATTATCAGATAGATCCATCGATGTGATTTCAAATCCACGTTTAGCAAAATTAGCACATGTCATTCCTCCACCAGAACCAGGTTCAAAAATTTTTCCTTTGTTGATTTTTGCAATAGATAAAATAGAATTTGCAAATGCATTTGAAAAATAAGTATTAATCGCAAATTCTTCTAATCTTGAGAAAAGTGACCTGTTTGAAGGATCGTATAATTTATCCCATTTAGTTTCATTATTAGAATTCATAGTAGACATGATTTTTTATTTATAATTTCTTATAATTCTATAATTATCTATTACTATCAATAATTGCTATAAAATCATAATAAACTATAATTTTGTTGTTTGAAAAATCATTTTATGGAAATTGTAAATGTCAGTGATGATATCATCAGTAAATTACGATGCTCAGACATATCTACTAAAATGAGAAGTTTAGAATCGTGTGAATGGTTAGTTTTAGAAGAAGAAAATGGGAAAATACTAGGTGCAGCAGGCATGGGAGGAGTTTTTCATGTTTCAGGAATTCAAATTCATGAAAATGCACAAGGTAAAGGAATCGGGAAAAAAATTCAAAAGGAGTTAATTGAGGAATCACAACGAAAAAAATATTCATTCATAACGGTTTTTAATGATCCTAGAAATGCATCCAGTGTTCATTTACATGATTCATTAGGATATGAAAAAATTTTCAGAATACATTATTCAGAAGATATTGTAAATGATGTTAAAGCAATTTCATTTAATAAAAAAGGTGATCTCATGATAAGACTTTTACGTTTTTTTAATTCAAAATTAGGCATGATAACTTTAGCTTTTAGTTTAAAAATTTTAAAAATGTTTTTTCCGAAGCTTATAATCTATAATGAAGATGATTTACCATCTCCAGATATAAGATGGATTATAAATAATTTTGAGAAGGTTTAGGATTTTCCATAATATGAAGCAGTGATTTTTAATCCTTCATCTAGTGAATATTTTGGCTTCCATTTTAACAATTTTTTTGCTTTAGAATTATCTACTTCCAATTTAGGGATTTCTAAAGAGCGTTTAGGAAAACTATTCCATTGAATTTTTCCTTTGTAACCAGTTATTTTTCTTATTTTTTCAGCTAATTGTTTTATGGAAAGTGATTTTCCAGTTCCAATGTTTATAGATTCTCCAAGAAGTTTTTTATTATTACTTTCTGCCGCCAATACATAAGCAGATAATAAATCAGGTTCAAAGACAAAATCACGATAAGGAGTAGGATCACCCAATTTAACTGGAGATTTTCCTTGTAACATTTGATAGATTATACTTTCGATAACAAATTGATGATTGTAACGTCGTCCATAAGAATTTGCATTTCTAAATATTATTGCAGGAAATCCATGTGCATCATAGAGATATTTCAAGTGTTTTTCAGTTGCAATTTTAGCAACGGCGTAAGGACTTGCTGCATGTAATTCGGCTGTCTCTTTAGAGGGAAATTTCGTTTGTATTCCATATTCTTCAACTGATCCAGAAAATATGAATCGTTTTAGTTTAGGTACGGCACGTCTAGCAGCTTCAGCCATATTTACAGCACCAAGAAAATTTACATTGAAAACTTCGGTGGTGTGTGTAAAACTATATGCAACAGAAGTTTGTGCTGCAAGATGTATGATTACATCAGGTTTGAAAGTGCTTAAGACATCAAAAATGTTTAGGTAATCGGTAAGATCACCATAAAAATATGATACACCACTTTGTTTTTCACCACGAATCATTGATTCAGTATTTGAAGCAATAGGTCTATCAGAAGTAGCTACATTTCTTGCTAGAGTTCCAAGTTTATGTCCTTTTTTTAGTAAAATTTGACCTAACTCATGACCAAGAAAACCAGTCATTCCAGTTACAAAAATTCTCATATGGCTTTGAACTTTTTGCCACTTTATAGGTTTTCGTCAAATTGATAATTGATTAGTGGACGTATTTTTTCTGTTAATTTAGACATGTTTGAAAATTCAGAATCTCTTGGATCTAAAGTTTGATCTTTTATTTTTCCTAGAATTTCAATTACTGAATCCTCAACGGTTCTTGTAGGTTCAAAATTAAGAGATTTTTTAATTTTTTCAAAAGAAACTCTGTAATTTCTAGGATCTATTTTGGAGTCAATTATTTCAATTTCAGTATTCGGTACATATTTTTGTATAATTTGGGCTAATTGTTTTTTTGTATAATTTTCTCTACTACTTCCAACATTGAAAATTTGGCCAGAAATTAATTTGGATGGTGCATTTAAGATAGAAATACATGCGTTAGCCATATCATCTACATGTATTAATGGTCTCCAAAAATCCTGACCGAAAATAGAAATTTTTTTATCAATTAAAGCATCACGGAGAAATTCTTGAACTAATAAATCAAAACGCATACGAGGTGATAATCCATGTGCGGTTGCAAATCTGAGAATACACGTATTAAAATTATCATCATTTTTATTTAATATGTAACTTTCTGAGTTAACTTTACATTCAGAATATAATGAAAGAGGTTTTACAGGGGATATTTCATCAACTATTTCTGAACTTGAACCATAATTACTACATGTTGATGCAAAAAGAAATTTTTTAATATTATTTTTTTTACATATGTTTACAAGATTTTTAGTTGCAAATTCATTAATTTGTTTTGCAGAATCAGGTATTTTTTTACATAATGGTTCACCAACAACAGCTGCAAGATGAATAACGGAATCAACATCATCTATTAATTTTAAGAGGTTTTTGCTATCACGTATATCTAAATTGAAAAAATCAATTTTTTCTTCATTAATCAATTTAGAAATTCCATCATCCCCATAAACTAAAGAATCTATAACTTTTACATGATAATTTTGTTCAACAAGTTTGTTAGTCAGTATGCTTCCAACATATCCTGCACCACCAGTTATCAATACAGATTTAGATGAAGACATGATACAAATTCTAAGGCATGTTTATTTATCGTTTTTTAGGAAAAGATACATAATTTGAAAAAAATATATCAAATTCAGCCATCTATGGATGAATCAGAAAAAAAAGAATTACTATCTGTGATAGATTCAGGTTGGTTTACAGAAGCAAAAAAAACTAGAGAATTTGAAAAAAAATTTGCAAGATTTACAGGTTGTAGATATGCATGTGCAGTAACTAGTGGTACTGCAGGATTGTATTTGGGTTTAAATGCATTAGGAATTAAGAGAGGTGATGAAGTTGTTGTACCAGATTTAACGTTTGTAGCATCTCCTAATTCTGTACAAGCTAATAATGCAAAAGTAGTATTAACAGATATAGAAAAAAACACATTGAATCTAGATACAAATATTCTTGAAAAGAAAATTACTAAAAAAACTAAAGCAATAATGACTGTAAATTTTAATGGTCGAACAACAAATATGAAAATTCTTAAAGAAATTGCCAAAAAACATAATCTAAAACTTATAGAGGATGCAGCACATTCACTGGGAAGTTATTATGGTAAAAAACATCAAGGAAGTTTAACAGATATTGGTGTTTTTTCATTCAGTACACCAAAAATTATTACAACAGGTCAAGGTGGAATGATTGTAACAAATAATAAAAAATTGTATGAACGATGTATGGAATTAAAAGATTTTGGAAGAAAGATAGGTGCTAAAAAAAACATGATGTCTTCGTTTGATCATCATATTATTGGTCATAATTTTAAATTTACAGAATTTCAGGCTGCAGTAGGAATTAGTCAGATGAAAAAACTTGAAAAGCGAATAGAGATGAAAAAGAGAATTTTCAGAATGTATCAAGACTTATTGAAGAATATAGATCAAATTGAATTCGTTGATACGGATCTGAATAAAATAACTCCATGGATGTCAGATATTATTTTAAAAAATAAGAGAATTAAATTGAAATTAATTAATTTTTTAAATAAAAAAAATATTGAAACTAGGATATTCTATCCTCCAATTCATCAATTAAAACCATATTTGGAATCTAATAAGAAATTTCCAATTTCAAATAATATTTCAGAAAGAGGTTTATGGCTTCCATCATCTACAATTTTGAAAGATAAAGAAATTAATTATATCTGTAAACAGATTAAGAATTTTTTTGAATAGAATTATTTATTGAAAAAGCACCTGTAAATTTAAGTGCAATAAAACCAACTAATACAGAATACCATAATGTAAAAATTCGGATGAAAATTGTTAAAGATACCGCTGAAGAAAAAACTAATCCGTTAATGGTTAACAAACCAATTAACGTACTTTCAGATACTCCTATACCACCGGGGATGAATGATGCAACACCTAGAATTATTGAAGTAGTATAAGTCAAAATTACATCAGAAATTTCAAATAGATCTATTCCAAAAGATTGCAAAATGAAATAAACCGCAATTGACTCTAAAATCCAGTATGTTGCAGATAGTGCAGAACATGTAACAAAAATTTTTGGTTTAATTGAATGATTAATGACATCATATGAATCACTAAATGAGTTTGAATATTTTGAAAGAAATTTGATTTTAGATGTTTTATTAATAATTTTTAAAAAAATTTGCTTTGATCGTAAAGTCAAAAAAATTGTGATAAGTATGCAAGTAGTTATCAATATTACAATTCCACTAAAATCAAGATACAATACTCCAAAAATTGAAATTATTATAATTCCAACTGCATTGTATAATCTCTCTACCAGGATTATTGGAGCCGTAATTTTTCTGGGTGTATCAAAATTTTCTTTCAATAATTGACATTTTATTAATTCACCAACTTTTCCAGGGGTTATACTTAAGGAAAATCCACTAAGAAATATTTGAAAATTTTTCTTATGTGGGAGAACATACCCAGAATTTTTTAGTAAAAGGGTCCAACGGAAATATAGAGCTAGCCAACCAACAGATACTAAAGGAAGTATTACCGGTAAAAATTCTATTTTAAAATCAAGAATTTTATCAGCTAGTTTACTAAAATCAGAAAGAATCAAAAATGTGGCATAGATGATAATTGAACTAATAATTATTATCAGGATTTTTTGATTTAATCTCATAAATGATTTTCAAGTTATTGAATTGTCTTTAATCTTTACTAAAGAATTATTTTGTTACAAGCACTGAAAGAATATTATCTATTTCTGAATCTTTCAATGTCGGATATATTGGAAGAGATAATGTCTCTTTTGTGAATTTTGATGAATTTGGATACTTGGATTCATTTTCAGATATTATGTACTCATCAGTTGGAATAATACTTTTAATACCAATATTTTGAAGAGAGGAAATTATTTTCTGAGCATTAATTGTTTTTAAAATTGCCCTATATCTAACTGGAGAAATATGTTTAACATCTTCATCAATATCCAATAGATCTAAACCTTCTTTTTTATATCGTTGAAAAATTTCTTCACGACGTTTAAGAAAATCAGGTAGTTTTTTTAATTGAATACGACCAATTGCAGCCTGGATATCAGTCATTTGAAAATTAAATCGGGGTTTGTAATCTTCTCTTTCATCAAATTCTCTAAAATCTTTTACTCGATTAACAAGTTCTTTATCAGTTGATACAAACATTCCACCATGTCCACCAGAAGTCATAAGTTTTGTAACATAAAAAGAAAAAATACCAACAGTCCCATGTAATCCTACTTGTTTGTTATTTATAGTAGCACCTAATGCTTGACAGCAATCCTCAATTATTAAATTATTTTCAAGATTAGTAATATCAATTGGAATTCCATACATATGGGGTAAAATTGCAATATCAGAATTTGATTTTTTTAATAAATTTAGATCTAAATTTGGAGAATTAGGAGATGTATCAATGACATTTTCATTTCCTCCTATCATAGATACGGAATTATGTAATGCCGAACAAACATAACCAGGTATACTAATTTTTTTATTTTTTGCATTCAAGACCCATAATGAAAGAAATAATGCAGAAGTTCCATTTCCAACAGCAACTGCATGGCCTTCAGGCAATCCTAAAAATTTACAAAATTCATTTTCAAAGGATATAACTTCTTCACCTTGAGTTAACCAACCAGATCTTAATACTCGTAAGGCGGCTTCTTCTTCTTCTATGCCCAATGTGGGTCGATTATGAGGAATCAAACTACATTTCTTCTAAATTTTGATAAGTAATTACTGTTACCTATCATAGTAAAAATTCATTTTTTAATTATGAATAATTCATTGAGTAACAACAATTATTAGATTTGAATAAATCTTGAAACTAAAAATGGTTTTAAAAATTCTTGCTATAGGGGATATTGGAAACTATATCAAGACGTTAAGTAAATTTACAAAGAAATCTAAAATTCATATAATTAATTATCCTAAAGATGGAGCAGGAGTTTTTACATATGATGAGAATGTTGAATTATTTGATAGCTATAAAGTTTCGGAACAGGTTAAGAAAATTAATTCCATCAAAGATCAATATGATCTTTGTATAATAATGGGGACAGAAAGAATTGCATATTTAGCAGATCTTAATTATATTGCGTATTACGTTGGAAGAGATATTGATGCTCCAAGATTTATAAAAAATTCAAAAGAAGAATGGAATGACGAACCACTACACACACTAAATTTTTTAGAACGTTTTTTCTACAAACTTGCATTTAAAAATGCTATAGGGCATGTAGCAAGCGTTTGGGTTTTTGATCATTTAAAAAAATATACCGATAGCGGAATCAGAATGGATCGAAAGGCTGTTGATCCATCAATTTTTGAAGGGGAGTTTAAACCTCTTGATAAAAAGAAAGAAAAGTTTACATTTTTTTGTCCACAAAGAATTGAACGATTTAAAGGAACTGACATATTATGGAAATCATTAGAATATTGCAAAACAGACTTTGAAATTCATCAAGTGGAATGGTTTGGTGAGACAAATGAGGAAGAAAAAAAATTTAAGAAAAATATGCTTTCAAACATACCTCCACAAGTGAAACTTATTCCAATGATAAAAAGGAAAGATATGAAAAAGTATTATAATTTTTCAGATGCAGTAATTGGAAACATGTATCTAGGTTTTTATGAATATGTTGAAATGGAAGCAATTTTTTGTGGAAAACCTGTTTTAAATTATGCCAATCCAAATGAAAAAATTTTCATCGATGGTAAAGTTATTGATTCACCATTTTTACCAAAGAGTAATGATCCAAAAGAAATTGCAAAGATAATTGACGAAATTGTATCATCAGAGGTTTTCCGAAATGAACTATTTCATAATGAACAAGAGATTGTAAAAGAAATCAGCGATCCAATCAAATCTGCAGAGTGGTGGGATGAACTATTTATGAAGAAATACAATGAATGTGGTGGAATAAGAAAAGAATCATCATTAGTAAAACAAAAACTTAGGATGGCGTTATTTTTGATAGGAAATAGATTTTATTTGAAAAAGATAAAAAATAAGTTATTTAATTCCTAACTGCATGACAAGTGAAGCCAGAATAATTTTCTTTGATTAATTTTGGTTCTAAATTAAATTCAGAACACCAATCTTTGATTTCTTGTTCAGTATGACGCCAAGAGTATTTTGGATAATACCAATCAAAATTTTCCATGTTTGATTCATAAAATCCCATTGATTCCTTCCAAAATAATTTAAAGATGTTTTGGTAAATGAAACGCTGTAAATCATATTCACCTTTTTTTAATCCTAGTAGAGGTACATCTTCAGGAATAGTTATGTTAATTTTTTGATTATGTAGAGATTCTGCAAGTTTCGTAAGGGACTTGGTTTTTTCAAATGCTTCACTTGGAGGGAGATGAGAGATTAAGTTTCTAATATAATCATCTGAGAATTCTCGTAATGGAGATTTAACTTTGTAAATATAGAATATTATCAACCCATTTTTTTTTAGTTTAGGATATACTGCTTTTAATGCATTTTTGGTGTTTGGAGTATGATGAAGAACACCATTACTTACTATTACATCAAATGATTCATCAGCATATGGTAGATGATGTAGATCAGAATGAGATAATATTGGATTTTTTACCGAATTTTTTAATGTGTTTTGTGCACGATACACTCCATTACCAATATCTACACCATGAAATTCTTTTGCACGAGGTCCCCATAACCTAGAAGATGCACCACTTCCTACACCTACATCCAAGACTATTTTATCGTCAAATAATGAGAGATCATTTTCAGTTAGATCCATGGTTTCTATTACATCTTGTTTAATATCTTCATCAGAAAATTTTTCTGGTTGTCCAAAATCACTTTCGGTCCATTGATATGAAAAACATTTTTCAATATCATATTGAGGATCAGATTTATTTTCTTTAACAAATTTAGGAACGCCATTAATTATTTCATATTTTGAATTTTCATTAGTTAGAAAATTTTCTGATTCACTTAATTCTTCGTTGGTATATGGATCAACCCAGGGAATTAACTTCATTTGCTATTTGCAAAAAAATATCTGTTAAATATTAAGTTATTATTGTATATTTTATTTCTAAAGCAAGCTTTAATTCCATTTGATAGTATTTTTCACTATGGTTTCAAGTGAAATTAGTGAATTACACACAAAATTATGGAAGCATATAGAAGATGAGAAAGAATCTTGGGAAAGTTTTGTCTATGCACAAGAAAAAGGATTCTATCAAGGATTTGATGAGATAGAATTAGATGGTTGTAGACCTACAGAAAAACGATTTGACAGATATGATATATCCGAATATTTGAGTAATGAAAAATCAGCCTTAGACATAGGTTGTAACTGTGGTTTTTTTACACTTTACATTGGAAAGTTTTTATCGAAAGTAGATGGTGTAGAACTAAATCCATATTTAGTTAGAATTGGAAATGATACGAAGGAATTTTTAAAGAGAGACAATGTAACGTTTACTAATTCAAGTTTTGAAGAATTTGATGATAATGGAAAATATGATATAATTTTTTCCTTAGCAAACGATGAAACAATTGATGGAAATACAAAATTTAGTTTTAGAGAATACATTGGGAAAATAATCAAATTATTGAAAAATGATGGATTGTTAATGTGGGAAACTGTTTCTCCAGATACATATGAACCAAAGAGATTTCAACCTAAATTAGATGTTTTATTAGAACAATTTTCCATATTGAGCGATAAAATGGTCAAATCCGAATATCCAATAAATGTTCCAGAACGAAGATTCCTTGTACTAAGTAAGAATAGATTATAGAAATTTGGGTTTTAGATAATAAATCTGTGAACGTAATAAGCTTCACAGAAATTTCTTCCTACTTCTTGACCGCGATATTTTGCTTGATTCAGGATACTATCGGCATCACGTCCTCCAGATTTAACTTGTGACTTGTACATCATAAAAGCATCCATTTTGGTTTTTACTACATCCTCTATATCCAAGAAAAGATTTGGTTCAAAGACACCATGTGCAGACCATCTACTGTGTTCAGGTGCTTCGTATGATAATACAATATTGGAAATTGGATGACTAATTGGTCGCAGAGCTGCAATACATGCATTAAAAACATGTACATGATCTTGATGATGTGAAGATATAGTTGGAATTGCAACGATCGTAGGTGAAATTTTTTCTAGAGAAATATGACTTTTTGATTCAATGACTTCTATAAGCGAATGTAATGGTTTAGCATCAAGATCTCTATTTTTATCAGGAGTATCATTTACAAGATGATAATCATCAACATTAAGGAATTCCATTACAGAATCCACTTCATTTTTACGAATGTTTTGGGATTCAACTGTATCATCTTTTTCAAAACCAAGATTAAAGATTAGAACGTATACTTTACCGCCATCATTTTTTACTCTAGATATTAGACCTCCACATCCAAGAACTTCATCATCACTATGCGGTGCAATAACTAACAATGTTTCATTTCTGAAATTTTTCTTTTCATCCATTTTATTTATCCCTGACATTTTTTTGAACATAGTCCATATCTAATGAACTAAAAAATGTTCTATTTTTAACAAAACTCGAGATTTCATCTAGTTTTGTTGAGATTTTTTCTAGATCTTCATCTTTTAATTTATCACCTTTTGAAGTTTTTAATAAAATACGATTAGTTTCAAGAATTGATTCAAGAATTAGAGCAATATTTACAATATTACGTCTTTGGTAAGGTTGACTTTCCAACACAACATCAACTTCGGATTTAAATGCAACAGTTCTCTTATAATGCACATAACCAATTACTACAAGAACAGGTATTCCAATAATAGTTACAATTAGCACGTATTGAAGAAAATTAGGAAATATTAGAGTTAAAGAAGGAATTTTTTCTATAGCCAGGTAATATGTAACGGTAAGAGTGTTAATTGCTGCAAAAATAAATGCAAAATAAGTACTCCAACCCATTCGAAAATAATACCATGAACGAAATGCAACATTGTTTTTATTCATGGAGTTTGTAATTTTTTGATGTATATCAATTACACTATTTCTTAAGATGAATTTTGGAAATTTTTATACAGAAAATGAATGAATAAGTACCTACGAATAAATTCATCTAATAAAATTAATACATGTTAGAGTAAGATAGATATGGAAATTTGGGTTTATGTTGCAATTATAATTGTGGGATTTATTGTTCTGGAAGCAATTTTTCGATATTTAATTTTTAAAGTTAATCGAGTTTTTCAATGGTTAATTTTACAAAAAGATGAATATCCAAAATTACCGTTAAAAGAATTAGAAAAATTTTTTGAGCATGGATATGATCAAGAATTAGGTTGGGTTAGAAAACCAAATACTGAACATAATGAAATTGGAAAAAATTCAAGAGTAACAAAATGGACAACTAATTCGAATGCTAGTCGAGCAAATCCAGATTTTGATGATATGCATTCAGAGATTTCATGTTATGGAGATTCATTTACATTTTGTAGACAAGTTAATGATAATGAAACATGGGAACATTATTTATCAAAATCATTGAATACAAATATTCAAAATTTTGGGGTAGGTAATTACGGAATTGATCAATCTTTATTATATTTAAAAAAAAATTTTCAAAAAAATAAAACTAATATAATAATTTTAGCAGTAGTTCCAGATACCATTAGTAGAATAGTAAGTGTTTGGAAACATTACTATGAATATGGAAATACATTTGGGTTTAAACCAAGATTTTTTTTACAGAAAAATAATCTAATTTTAAATAAAAATCCAATTAATTCACAAGAAAAATTTTCTAATTATGAAAAATATTTAGAAGAGATAAGAAATAGTGATTTTTTCTATAAGAATAAATTTAGAAAAGAGAAAATTTCATTTCCATATTCAATTACAGTTTTTAGAAATGCAAAAAGAAATTTTAGAATAATTTATTGGGTTTTAAAAATACAAAATTTAAAGAAAAAAGGTATCGATACAAAAGATATTGATTGGAATCCTATGAAGATAATAATGGAAATCAATCTAAAATGGAGACTGAGACTTTTCAAAGATTCAGAAACAACAAAATTATTGAAAGAAATTATTCAAGAATTTAGTGATTTTGCAAAAACAAATGAATCAAAGCCAGTATTTGCATTTTTACCACAAAAAGATGATCTCATTTTTATTAAAAAAAATCATAATTTCTTTCAGAATTTTTTAAACGAATTAAATTCCATAAAAGATTTACACATCATCGATTTTACAAATATTCTAGTTAAAGATCCAAATTTGGATGAGTTATTCTCAGATAATAACGAATATGGAGGTCATTATTCAAAATATGGTAACGAAGTAATTGCAAGTATTTTTGAAGAAGAATTGAAAAATAAGAAAATAATCTGATTATAACCTAAAGATGAAAATTTGTTTTAATATTATTTATTTTTAGATAGTAATCTAATCTTTTTTTAAAGAATAAAATATCATTTGATTTTTGATTATAGATATTTTTATTCTCAGTAGGATCATTATTTAGATCATAAAATTCCCATGTTTGAGGCGTATCATTATAAATTAATTTTTTTTGATTAATTTTTACACAAAATACATTATGTTTTTTTGGAGATGGCCAAGGACCATAAAGACCACCAGTTTCAGCAAATAGTTCATTATTAGTAGAATTTGTATCATCTAGTAGATTTAGCAAACTATTTCCTTGTTTAGGATCAAAATTTTCTTCAGGAATACTAAACAAATCACAGAGGGTAGGAAATATGTCAATTGTACTACATGAAGCATTAATTGTTTTTGGAGAAACCCCAGGTATATCAAAGATAGCAAATACATTTAATGTATATTCATAGAGAAATACACCATAAAATTTCTCTCCAATTTTTTCACCAATGCTCGTTCCATGATCAGAGAAGAGTATTAGAATTGTTTTATCATCAATTTTTAGTTCTTGGAGTGTTTCTTTAATTTTAGATATGTAATTATCTGTTGCACTCAAATGAGAGTCATAAACCTGATCATTTCTTTCAGTATCAGCAAAGTAGTCTTCATCCGATGTTTTATTTTTATATTTTTCAATTATTGTTCTAACAAGATTGTTATGAGTTTCAGTATTTTGTAAAAACAAAAAGAATTTTTTATTGGAAAGTTTTTTTATTAATTCGATATGTCTTTTGGTAAAATTAATTATTTTTTCGTCATAAACAACATACTCGTCATATCCTTGTTCAGGCATGACTGATTTGCTATTTATATCACAGCAGGTATAGTAATCTAATTTTTTAAAAAGTTGAGGGAGGGTTGTAATATTGTTTTTTTTAAATTTAAACATGTTATAATATGCATTTACACCATTTGTTGAAGGATATAATCCAGAAAATAATGCATGTAAAGATGCAAATGTATAAGGTGCAACTGTATCTATATTCGAAAAATAGAGACTATTTTCAGATAAAGCTTTTAGAGTGGGACAAAGTTTTACTTTATTTCGTCTAAGACCATCAAGATTAATGAGTATGATATTATAATCTTTGAATTTGTTTTTATCAATCATTTATTTCAATGAATTTTATGAGGTCGTTACTTGAATAAAGTTTTTGATAAAGTTCATAATCGTAAACTGAATCTAATTCTAACCATCCATTTTTGACCATAACCGCCTTAAGTTTGAAGTTATTTTTAATTAAACCATGTAAGAGATCTGTCATATATGATTGTCTAAAGGGTATTTTTGGATTTAACGGATTAGGATTATCTTTTGAGTCTTTTTTAGCATTTTTATAGAATTTTTTTACTTGAAGTATACCGTTATTTTGGAATTTCATTAAACCTATGTATTGACCTTGAATTTCTGATGAATTTTTTACTTTTTGTCCAATACTGGTGATATAATTTTCATCATTTAATTTTAAACTTTCAGCATCAGATAGAGGATTATCAAATCTCATTTTCCAATATTTTTCCCAATTTTGGTCCACAACAACTGAAATATCATCTTTTGATTGAATTAATTTTTCTAAAATTTTTTTTTCAAAAATAATATCACCATATGAAACAATTGTTGAATCACTTAGTTTTTTGAATGCGCATGAAAAACTTTCTAACATATTTGTAGTTTTAAAATCATTGTTATGGATTTTTTCTATTTTAGATATATTGATAGATTCGGATTTATAACCTGTAACTACTGTTATGTCACTAATTCCACAATTTTGTAAAACGTCTATTTGTCTTTCCAGGATGCTTTTTCCAAATAATTTTACAAGGCATTTTGGTTTATCATTTGTCATAGGCATTAGTCTTGTTCCTTGTCCAGCAGCTAGAATAATTGCGTTCAATCATTCAAAGGAAATTTGCTTTAATAAAAAATTTTTCTAAGCATTAATTCATTATTAGTATCAAAATTTCTTTCAGGATGCCACATAACACCATACAATGGGAATTTAGTATGGAAAAAACCTTCTATAGTACCATCATCTGCTAATGCAAATGGTTGAAGATCTTTACCAAGTAAATTTGTTTTAATTATATTGTGATGATATGAATTAACTTCAATTTTTTTTGTTTCAAGTTGGGATTCAAAAAAATTTTCAAGGGATATCATATGGTTTTTCTTTACATGTGATGAATTGTGCAAAGTTTCCAATGAACCACCAAAGAAATCATTGATTGCTTGCATTCCCCTACATATACCAATTAATGGTATTTTATTTTTACAACTAAAATTTAGAATTTTTTGTTCAGTTTTGTCTCTAGTAGACATTTGTCCAAGGTTATCACCTCCAGATAAGATTAATCCATCAACCCGCATATCCGTAAGAAATGATTCAATATTTTGAATTGTATTAGGAATAAAAAGTGGATTTATTTCTAATTTATTGAAAAGTTGGATCCAATCATGACTTAATGCATCCCTATATTCATCATAATCAGTATTTTCTATTATTCTTAAGGAAATACCAATTGTAAGTTTTTTTTGTTTTGACATTGTTTTACCTAATTATTTGATGTAACCTAAGGATTTTAGTATTAATTTTTCTTCAGTAAAATTTTCAATAGTTTTATTTTCAAGTATCAGAATCTGGTGATTTTTACAATCTAACAAAACCTTTGATGAGTTATACAGATTTTCATAGATGATTTCTCCACAACCAATTGCTGCAGGTAAACCTATTTCAGCACACCTTATTGCCATGTGTGAAGCAACACCACCATATTTAGTTATTAGACCTGAGAGATTATAGGAGAAAATCCAATCATATCCAGGATCAGCATTTTCCAATAACACAATTTTATTTTCTAACATAGAGTTATCCAAAATTTCATTAGGAAGAATTAGATATGATGAAATTTTTTTATTTGTTACATAATTCGGTTCAGAAGTTGGATATGTAATTATTTCAAAATCATTTTTTGATGTAATTAATGGAGGTAATTCAAGATTTTGATACATAGTAAATTTATTTTTTTCAGTATTAATTTTATTTTTCCAGTATTTAATTAGATTTGTTTTTTGATAGTTATGGTGATTTTTTAATATTGATTTTATATCAAGATATGATAGATCATCTCTTGAAAAATTTAATTTTTTTCCTGCTTCTGCAATTAATTCTAATGAATCACTAAGGTTTTTGGTGAATAGAAATTTCAGTTCTTCTCGTCCAGTTATTGCTTGTTCAATAAAATCAAAGATATTCATTTTTGAAAATTCCAAATTGTTTTGTTTGAGGATTTTTTTCAGTTTATTTTTCTTGGATAGATTTGATTTTGGTGGAATATGTTTTAGATTTAGATTTTCAAGAAATTGATGATTATTTTCATATCTAGGAGTAGTAATATCATATGTTCCAGGTCGTAGATGGCCATATTTTTTAAGGAAATTTACTTTTGTGATTTTTTTGTTTTGGAATTTTATGACATCATTTTGGAATTTTGATAAAGGAGTCTCTATTGATTGCATAAATTCATCATGATTTTCTTTAGATAGTAAATTTGTCCCAACTAGACTTTTTAGTATCGTTGATGCAATAAAAGATAATCTAGCCATAGTTGAAAATGGCTTTGCCCCATGATCTTTACAATCATCAAGTAATTTTTCAGCTGCAATTAGTAGATTATGGTAATCTTGTTTTGAGCTATATAATTCAGCAAAAATTTTCTTTCTATTTTTTTTGAGATGGTTTATGGATAGATCACATTTATGCGAGATTTTTGGGAAATTTTGTAAGATTTCATTTGTAAAATCAAGTAAATTTTTTTCTATTTCTTCAATTTCATTTTTACTAAAATTTGATTTTTTTAATTTACTCAATTTTTTTTTGATTGAGAAATCATAACAAGTGAATAGTATTTCAAACTCGGCTTTATCATGTAGATAAGGGTATTTTTCTAATTTTTCTATATAATAATTTACAAGTTTATTTTTTAAATTTTTCTCAATATTTTTTGGAATTAGTGATTTGAAACTTTTTTCTACATCAACATATGCTTTGTTTCCAAATTTTGTCATTAATGGTGAATTTTTTATTTTTGTATAACCAATTGAAGAACGTCCTTCTTGCCATGAAGATTTCATTATAATATAATCATATAAGGAATAATCAAGGTTACGTGGATTATTACCTATTATTTCAGCGGGATTCCAATCGGTCATATCAGAAAAAATTTTATGATTTTTCTGGGATTGATTTTTTGAATATTTATTAAAAGAATTTTTTAATGAATTGATATAAGATTGAATTTGTGTGGAAGAAACATCATTATCTATTTGTAGTACTAAAGGACGTACTTGAAAGATTATAATTTTAAATTTTTTTGTTATTCCAAATTCAATATCTAAATTATCATTCTTAACAAATTTTTCAATTTCTCTAACCGATTTTATTAACAGATTCCAATGTTTTGGGAGTAAATTAGGATTAATTTTTTTGAATATTTTTATCGATTGAGCAATTTCTCCTTGAGTTACTGAATTTGTAGAAGATCCATGTTCATAATTTACTACATAGTATGGTTTTCCGTCATTTGGTGTCTTTGTAAATAATACTCCACTATATGCAATATTTTTTGCTTGTTCCTGTACAAGTATTTGGTTTTCCTGATTCGAATTATTACTTTTTTTGTATGAATTTATGACATGATTTATTGCGGATGATATTGCTTGTTTTGATTTTGAGTTCACATTTAGAACACTATCATAATAACCTGCTCTAGAACTAGTAAGTGAGTCTTCATCTAATGCAGAGCTCCTTACTATTATGTAAGAATTAGAGAACTTTGTTTGAATTTTTTGTAAGATTGATTTTGGATTATCCATCCAATCATTCACATTAAAGTAATATAATTTCTGAATTTTAGATTTTTTAATATTTTTTTTGAGGAGTTTCAGAGTTATAGCTTTTGATGAAAATAGTAATTCTTCCATTAATGATTAGATGTAACCTAGATCCTTTAATTGTGCTTCTACTATTTTTTCTTCTTCTTCTGTTAATTTTTCACCAGCAACATCTTGATCCTGTGTCATATCTTCCAGGATTTTTTCCATTTTAGATACTATTTCTGGATTATTGTCTGCAATGTTAACATTTTCTTG
>MDSW01140762.1_pt1 | contig 25729 bp, 23 predicted proteins | sample 811171 | NCBI WGS metagenome assembly MDSW01 (sample SAMN05326641, study PRJNA326480) | marine metagenome | isolation source: seawater | place: Atlantic Ocean: North West | collected 2012 | reverse complement strand
TTAAGTCCCCATACAACATACGTGGTAAGACTCGTGAGGAAGCCCTTTCTTCCCGCCGCACAGGAGACAATCTTGCCTCATCAAAGCTGTGGATTCTCTACGAGTTTGCTCCCTTTCATGGAGGAGGAGTTGGTTCACTTTTCGGTAGCTCCGTGACGGAATACAACAATCCAGATGATGGTCGCAACTGGAGTGTTCCAGATGGAGCACGTGTTTTTCTTTATCTTGATGGCCACGTTGAGAATAAGTAAGTAATGGCAAACTCTTCCAAGAAAAAAACAGGTGACAGTTCTGGAGGTAACAGGCGGTGGATAACTGCTCTCTTTCTCACGGTAGTTGTCATCGCCATTTCTGCTTATTTTCTTCTTCGTCCTCGCGACTACTCCAATGATCCACAAGTCGTTGAAATTCGTGAGATTCAAGAAGAGGCTAGGAAACGTTATTTGTCGAACGGAGGGCCTTCGACGGAAGCTGAAGCAAGAGCATTCGTGCAGTCGATGGAACAAGTCCGAAAAAAAATGGAGGGTTTGCCTTCCGATGCACGTCGTGAACTCTATCGTGGAGGAGGAAATGTTTTCTATTCCTCCATGCGCCAACGAATAGATGACTACTTTAGTGCTTCTCCTGCCGAGCGGCAGCGGGTGCTCGATCAGCATATTCGTCAATCGGATCTGATGAGTAATGCATTCTCGGAGGCTCGTGCTGCCCGTGCGGCCACGGAAAGCTCAGAAAACGGTTCGGCGAGAGAAGGTCAGTCGAAAAATGGTCAGAGCAATGGTCAGAGCAATGGGCGGTCGTCATGGGCGAGTCGGCCACAAGGTGACCGTAATGAATGGTTCAAAGATCGAATTCTTGATAGAACCACGCCGGAGCAACGGGCTAAATTCGTGGAGTACCGTCGTGCAGCGTCTGAACGTCGGGAGGAATTGGGTCTTCCGGCAGGCTGGCCATAAATCATCAGCATTGATTCACTTGTGATGAGTAACACAGCATTAAGAAAATGGTTGACACCCTAGGCCTTTTAGCAGAAGCGACCCAATTAGCGTGCGAATTGGGTTACGACGTTCGAGAAGAGCCACTTGGTGATGCCACAAGTGGTGAGGTTCGTGTTGGTACTGACCGACGCATTCTCTTAAACGTTTCAGACCTTCCTGCCGACCAGTTACAGCAGCTTACAAGAATCTTGGCAGCTGACGATCGCTGGAAAACTGTACCGGTCAGTCACCTCCTGAAGCGAACGCTCAGTACCGACTGACTTTCTGCGAAGAAGCTACTCCACGTTTTTTTTATCAGCTGTGCAGTAAAGCTGGTTGTGCGTAATAAATTGCTCGACATCTCGGGGAATTCGAAAGCGTGTGCTGTGTCCATTTGCTATTGATTCACGTATCTGTTTTGCCCGGATGCCAATACCAGGAACTTGGATTCGATTTGTTTTTATTTGGTTCGACTGCTCATCGCTAAGTAGTGATTTGAGACGAGGCTCTTGCAGCGTCTTTTCGATATCATCAACGCCGTCACGTTCAATTGCAAGAATCGTGACGGCGCTGAGAATTTCCTGTGGTTTTTTCCATGACGGGAGATCTGCAAGAGCATCGGGTCCGAGTATGAGTGAAAAGTGATCTTCTGGGTGTTGAGTGACAAGGTCATTCACTGTGTCGACGGTATAACTAATTCCACCACGTTCGCATTCATTGAGAGAAACATCAAGCTTGTCATGGCTTGCTAGAGCGAGTCTCAACATTTCAACTCTATCTGCACAGTCCGCCAGAAGACTGTTTTGTTTATGCGGAGGGGTTGCCGCGGGCATAAAGAGCACTCGGTCAAGGTGAGCCTGCTCAAGGCAGCACTCGGCTACGATCAGGTGTCCAAGATGGACCGGATTAAAGCTACCACCGAAGATTGCCAGTTCTTTTGCCATGACTGCCGCTTTTTGAACGTATTTCGTTACTATCTGTGGTAGGAAGCCCACTGACCACTGTTCTTAGTTGTACTGTAAGTATGCCGTCTGATTCGTCACCTCAGCGCGAACTTTTTACGAATCGCCCAGTTTGGGAAGAGGACGACGTACGGAATGGCATAATTGCAACTGTCGTGTTGCCAGAGGGCGTTGAAAAGCCGCTTGATTATCTTGTGCCAAACGAGCTGGTTGCAGAGGTAGAGCCAGGCCGTCGCGTTCACGTGCCACTTGGTAAAGGCAATCGGCGAAGATTGGCGTATTGCGTTGCTGTGCGACATGGAGAGTTGCCACAGCATCTACTCAAGTCGGTGGTTGGTGTGGAGGACGAGAAGCCACTTCTCTCGGAAAGAATGCTTGAACTCACAGGCTGGATGGCTGATCGATGGATGGCGCGTCGAGGCGATGTACTTGAAGCGGTGCTTCCCGCTGGAGTACGTCTTCGCCGTCAAGTGAAACGAGTGCCTGTGTTGGTGGCAACAGGGGAGCAGGGCAATCGTCGTCCGACAGACAATCAAAAAAAGATTCTTGACGCAGCTAGCCAGCCCATTCCATTTGATGAACTGCTGAAGGTCACTGGAGTTTCGCGAGGTGTTGTTCATCGTCTACTCAAAGCAGGACTACTATCAGAGAGTGGGTCGATTGAGCGCGACACCAAAACAGAATCAGTAGATGAGGGGTTTGCGGGTGATGCGCTACCAGTACTTTCCTCTGATCAAGAGAAGGCTCTAGAAGCGATTCTCTATCCGTTACAGCAAGGCGAGCATGAAACAGTCGTACTATTCGGTGTGACTGGAAGTGGCAAAACAGAGGTGTATCTGCGGGCAGTTACAGAAACTATCGCCAGAGGTAAACAAGCGATCGTGCTCGTTCCAGAGATCAGTCTTACTCCACAGACCTGCGACCGCTTTCGGTCACGTTTTGGTAAGGTAGCGGTGCTTCACAGTCATCTCACTCCAGCCGAGCGTCATGCTCATTGGCGAGAGATCGCTGCGGGTCGTGTCAATGTAATCGTTGGTGCTCGTAGTGCGATTTTTGCTCCGGCACCGCGCCTGGGTCTCATCGTTATCGATGAGGAACATGAAAATTCATTCAAGCAGGCGACTTCTCCTCGTTATCACGCCCGGGACGTTGCTGAATGGATTGCACAAAAAGAGAAGGTGCCTCTTGTGCTTGGTTCAGCGACGCCCTCTCTTGAATCCTTCTCGCGATGTCTATCGGGCGACTGGAAAATGTGCCGAATGCCGGTGCGAGTCGGTGGATCAGAATTGCCTGCAGTCGTGACAGTTGACCTGCGAGATCGGAAGGCTCGTTCCAAAGGCGCTATAAGCCCACGGTTGGCGGCGGGAATTGAATGGGCATTGAATGCTGGTGGTCAAGTCATGTTGCTGCTCAATCGGCGAGGTTTTGCAACCCATCTGCAGTGTAAATCATGTGGACATGCCATGCATTGTCCGCAGTGTGATTTAGGCCTCACGTTGCACCAGCCTGGTAATCGGGGGATCTGTCACGGCTGCGGGCTCGTGTCGGCAGTGCCCGAGTCCTGTCCCTCCTGTGGAATCAAGGAGATCGTTCATCGTGGGACCGGCACACAGCGATTAGAAGACCAAGTACGGTCGCAGTTCCGAGGAGTTCGGGTGGCGCGTATGGATACTGACACAATGCGTACTCGCGGAAGCCATGAAAGAACACTCACAGCTTTTCGCAAGCACGAGATTGATTTGCTTGTTGGGACCCAAATGATTGCGAAAGGGCTCGATTTCCCGAACGTAATGCTTGTGGGAGTCATCAATGCAGATGCGGCACTTCATTTGGCTGATTTTCGTGCCTCTGAGCGGACATGCCAGCTCGTTACTCAGGTAGCCGGACGGAGTGGTCGTGGGCCTCGTGGTGGCCGTGTAGTTGTTCAAACGAGCACACCAGAGCATCCTGCAATGCGGGCAGCTGCAGTTCATGATTACGAAGCATTTGTTCAAAGCGAACTCCCAATTCGGGAGTCTCTTCTCTATCCTCCGTTTGGCAGTGTTATACGAATTGTTGTTCGAGCTGCTGTCAATGATGCCGCTGCTGATTGGGCGAAGTATCTCGTGCAACGACTCACTGAAAATGCTCGGGAAAGTGATGGGATTCGGATTCTGGGCCCAGCGCCAGCACCAATAACCCGTATCCGTGATCGCTACCGTTGGCATCTGCAGGTGCATGGGCCAGACCCAGAGATGCTTCGAAACCTTGTCCGTCGGAGTACCTCTGGTCTCAAAACTCCAAAAGAAATCGCTTGGATTGTTGATGTTGATCCGGTTGAAATGCTTTAAGGCTTGATTCAAGGGAACACTTTCGATTCTTCGGTGCTTGAAATCCTTTGAAGATGCTTCGACACATTGGAAGCCTACTATTGCGATCAAGCGATATTGATTTCGCAGAGTTCCCGGTGATGCGGTAAGATACGGAAAAAGGTAGTGCTATATGGCGTATAGGTCATTCAAAGAAATTCTTGGTGAAACGAGCCTGGAGAGAAAATGTCGCTTTCTCTTCGGTCTTTGCTTGCTCCTTCTTATTACGGGAAGTTTTTGGTGGTACGGCCAACGAACTGAGGAAATCGTCTTTACGACAACAAGGAGTACGGGAAGGCACCTTGTTGATGCAGTGATGATTAATCATCACTGGAAAAATCTTGAGGCTGATAAGAAGTACACAAATCCGATTGAAACACTCGGCAAAATGCTTCAAAACCAGCCCTACAGTTGGAGGATTCTTTCTCCGGATGCTTCGCCTGAGGAGTTGGCCAGCTACACTCGACTTGATGCGGCTGTTCTCAATTATTTTGTTGAGAATCCACCGTCAAAAAAAAGTGATGAGTCATCAACGAGTCTCTTGCCAACATCAGATGAAGAGTATCGAGAATATCGAACTGCTGATAAGAAAGAGTATCACTATTATCAGCCAATTCGTGTTCAGCAGTCGTGCCTCATCTGCCATGAATTTCGTGGTAGTGTTCGAGGGGAGGGTGGAGGGGATTCGCTTCCCAACCGCCAGAAATATGCCGATGGCGATCTTATGGCAATCGTAAAAGTTGTCATGCCAGATGGAATAACACGACAAGCAATTAATTGGAATCGTGCGATCCTGCTAGCGACAGCAATTATTACGGTATTTCTTGCGATGCTTGCAGCCTATTTGATTGTGCGCTATGTCATCGTGAAGCCACTAGAGCATCTACGAGATGTTAGTGACGAAGTCCGTCGCGGCAATGTTGATGCAAGGGCTGATATTCATACAGCAGACGAGTTTGAAGAACTCGGTGTAGCGTTTAATAGAATGCTTCGAGGGCTCGTTGAGTCTCAGGAAGAACTGAAGAAAGTGAATGGTGACCTTGATGGAAAAGTTGATGAACTTGCGCGAGCCAACATGCATCTCTACGAAATGAATCGATTAAAGGGGGATTTTCTTGCTACGATGAGTCACGAGTTACGGACTCCACTCAATAGTATTCTTGGTTTTTCAGATGTGCTTGGGTCAAATCAATTGCTCGATGAAAAACAAGTTCGTTATGTCGAAAATATTCGGAAGTCTGGTCGAATGTTGCTTGAGATGATCAATGACATTCTTGATCTCGCTAAAATGGAAGCAGGAAAAATGGATGTTCGGGCAACCAGTTTTGATCTTGGTTCTATTGTTTCGGCGCAGTGTGACATGATTCGGCCGATGGCAGAAAAGAAGGGGATTGATCTCACAATAGTGGTGAGCGATGAGGTTTTGAAGATTGAGCAAGACCAATCAAAATTGCAACAGATTCTGTCGAATCTTCTATCCAATGCTGTAAAGTTTACTCCAGAGGGTGGCCGTATTTCTGTTTCCGGCATGTTGCTTGATACTGAGTATTTTTCAATTGAAGTTTCTGATACCGGGGTGGGCATTGCTGCTGATGAGCAACAGGCTATTTTTGAAAAGTTTAGGCAGAGCAGCGTTTTCCAGGCTGGTGATGATGCAATGACGCGAGAGATTTCAGGGACTGGGCTCGGGCTTTCGATTGTTCGAGAATTGTGTCGTTTGCTGGGTGGTGACGTTACCGTTGAAAGTCATCTGGGGAAGGGCAGTAGTTTTCGAGTGCGACTCCCTATTTGCCTGAAAGCATGTGGCATGCCACCGGCGATTCCGACTGCTTCATCAGCCTGAGCAAAGATTGACAACCGTAGGTGTTTCCTTCTTGCATCAGACCCCATATTCTTAAATACGAGTTACAAAATGGTGCGACCATTAGGTTCTTCCACTTCCTTCTGATCTGAAAAAGAATGATGTCTGCCGAAAAAAAGAAAACACCAGAAGTCTTACTATTTACCGATGGTGCATGCAGCGGGAATCCGGGCCCAGGGGGGTGGGCTTATATTCTGCGACACCCTGAGACAGGGCGAGAAACATCGGCACAGGGGAGTGAGGCTGATACAACAAATAACCGCATGGAATTAACTGCCGCAGTTCAGGGGCTACAGCAATTGAAGCGGCCGACGTGTGTCGAACTTGTCACTGATAGTGTTTACGTTGGAACAGGTCTTTCAGACTGGCTGCCAAAATGGAAAAAGCAGGGCTGGAAAAGAAAAGAGCGGGGACGCCTTGTGGCTGTAAAGAATGAGGATTTATGGCGAGAGTTAGATCGACTTGCAGCATCTCATAGTGTTGTCTTCCAACATGTCGCAGGGCATTCTGGCCACCCAGAAAATGAGCGATGTGATGAAATGGCTGTTGCTGCCTATCAGCCACTCTTGCCTGGTTCCAAGAAATAATGGGCCAGCATGTCGATCGAAGAAGAAAATACAGAGAATGCTAGCCAGACTGAAACGGGCTCTGAGCTCAGGATTCGCCTTGAACAGTTGCCGGGCGTAGGTTCAATTCGAGCAGCCAAACTTGCGAAACTTGGACTTGTTACCGTTCGTGATGCACTGATGCATTTCCCACGAGACTATCGTGACTTCACTGGAAAGCATTGCCTCGATGAACTGGTTGAAGGCGAGCATGCATCTCTAGGGGGAACTGTTCTTTCAGCTTTTCTTCGGACGATATCCCGTGGCCGCACAATGCTATCTGTTGAGCTTGAGACCGATCAGGGGCCAATGAGATGTGTGTGGTTCAATATGCCCTTTCTTGGGCCTCGTTTCACAGAAGGCCGTCGATTAGTGGTAGCTGGCCAGCCTCGGCGTAACGGTACAAAGTGGGAGTTTTCACATCCGGAGGTTCGGTGGCTTGATGAAGCTGAAGATAGCAGCCCTATTGAGTGGCTTGCGGTGTATCCGCTCACGGAGGGTGTGTTGCAATCTCACGTTCGGTTGGCAGTACAGGCTGCCCTTAGCACCGCGGCAGAACACCTGGAAGAGTCGCTCCCAGATGATTTGCTGAAGTCCAAGAATCTTATATCGATTGGGGAGGCAATACGCTCGATTCATCGTCCTGAAAGTCGTGATGCGATGGAAGCTGCAAGGAGACGTTTTGTGTATCAAGAGCTTCTCATGTTGCAGCTAGCGCTTCGGCTTCACCGTGGGCAGCAGGATGTTCGGCAGACTGCACCACCCATCGACATCGATAGCCGACTGGATAGCCGCATTAAAGCACTCTTTTCACATGAGTTTACGGCCGCCCAAAAGCGAGTATGTGTAGAAATAGCGTCTGATATGAGACAGCCAAAGCCAATGAATAGACTCCTTCAAGGTGATGTCGGAAGTGGCAAGACGGCTGTCGCGGCTTATTGCATGCTTGCAACTGCTGCAACATCTGTGCTCGGAGACAAGTCGGAGGAAGACAGTTCCTCTACGAGATCATCCGGCCGATTTCAGGCCGCAATAATGGCTCCAACGGAGCTGCTGGCGCGACAGCACTACCACACGTTGACCTCTCTTTTGGCCGAACGCGGATCTTCTCTTCAAGTCGGACTTTTAGTAGGCGGACAGCGGGTAGCCGAACGGCGAAAGCTACGGAAAAAAATTGAATCAGGTGATATTCAATTAGTAGTGGGTACGCAGGCGCTGATCTGTAGCGAAGCAGCTTTTGCCAATCTTGGACTAGTCGTTATCGATGAACAGCATCGATTTGGCGTTCTTCAACGGTCACTTCTACGACAAGGTTCTCGTGACCCGCACACACTTGTGATGACCGCAACGCCAATACCTCGAACAGTAGCCCATGCTGTGTACGGAGATTTGGACATATCGGTCATTGATGAATTGCCACCAGGGCGGCAAGAAGTCGCCACGTACCGAGTGGCACAGGATCAGGTGGAGCAGTGGTGGGAATTCTTTTGCAAGAAGCTGAAAGAGGGCCGTCAGGGATATGTCGTGGTTCCAACGGTTGATATATCTGGCCGAGATATGGCAAGTATTTCGTCGGCATTTGAGTCACTTGCAAACGGTCAGCTTGAAGCATTTCGACTAGGACTTCTTCATGGACGAATGAAGCCAGATCAAAAAGCATCTGTAATGGCAGATTTTCGTGACGGGCGTTTTGATGTTCTGGTAGCAACAAGTGTTATTGAAGTTGGGATTGATGTGCCGAATGCCACCCTCATGACAATTCTTGATGCAGAGAATTTTGGACTTGCACAACTTCACCAACTACGCGGGCGGATTGCCAGAGGTCGCGTACAGGGAATCTGTGCTGCGGTTACTGATGCAGAGGCAAGTGCCTCGCCACGTATTGAAGCATTTGTCTCTACTGCAGACGGCTTTGTATTAGCAGAGCAAGATCTTATCTTGCGAGGTCCAGGCGATATTTTAGGTTCACGACAAAGCGGATCACCTCCGCTTTATCTTGCGGACCTTCTCAGAGACGGAGCAGTTGCTGCTGAAGCGCGAAGTGACGCAAAGACCATTTTTGAAAATGACCCAGCACTGGATAGTAAGAAGTTTCTCAGGCTGAAAAAAGTACTGTTGGGACGATGGGCTGCGACACTCAACCTCGGCCTCGAAAAAGTGAGTTAACTTCGTTTCTGATGACAGATTTATGCTGTAACGATTGCTTCACCGCTTTCCCAGTGCTGTCCGGATCGATCCACACGGTGATACAAAGTATCTCTTTCAATCGGTTCTCTTCCTGCTTCACGAATCAAGTTTTTTATTTTCTCCACAGTGAGAATTTCAGGAGTCTCAGCCCCAGCATCGTGGTAGATCAATTCGTGCCGAACTGTGCCATCTATATCATCTGCACCGTAGGAAAGCGCTGCTTGGGCCGTGCCTAAGCCCAACATGATCCAATACGCTTTCATGTGGTCAAAATTGTCGAGTACAAGTCTACTGATAGCCATCGTTCGAAGACTCATCGCGGCAGATGGCTTCGGAATATGAGAAAGTCTCGTATTTTCTGGGTGGAAAGCGAGAGGAATAAAAGTTTGGAAACCGCCAGTTTCATCTTGCAGGTTTCGCAAACGAATCAAGTGATCAGTGCGATGGTAGGCATTTTCCAAGCTGCCATAGAGCATTGTTGCGTTGGATCGTAAGCCTATGGAATGTGCAATTCGATGAATCTCAAACCACTCTTTAGTATCAGCTTTATGCTCACAAATCTTACTTCTCACTTCGGGATGAAAGATCTCAGCTCCGCCACCAGGAAGACTTCCTAACCCAGCCGACTTCAATTCTTGAAGAATGTCCTCAATTGATCGCTTCGTAAGATGACAAAACCAGTTGATCTCAACGGGTGTCCACGCCTTCAAATGAAGTGAAGGATAATTCTCGTGCAAAATTTGGATAATGTTCAGGTAGGCATCATACTTTTTTTTGTGATGCAGGCCGCCTACTATGTGCATCTCAGTGCTTCCAGCATCAACCGCCTCCTGACCGCGTTGAAGAATTTGTTCGTCGGTCATCCAGTACCCACGATCGTCTCTTAAGTCAGCTCGGAAAGCACAGAACGAGCAGCGGTATACGCAAACATTTGTTGGATTCAGATGCGTATTAATGTTGTAATACCCGGCGTCACCATTTTTTCGTTCCCGAACGATGTTGGCTAGTTCACCAAGTTCATGGAGATCGACAGAGTCGTCCCAGAGGCCTTCTGCCTCCTTAGGAGTCAATCGCTCGCCGCAGACAACTTTTTCACGAATTGAATCAAGTGATTGCCGAGTTGCTGATATCATGCGTGACTCCCTGGGGACCAAAATTCTTTTTATAGGTAGAGATGAAACCGCAAACGAGGGGAAAAAACAACTGATTAATTTATGCCAGCCAAAGATCAGCGCTGATTCCAGCGAGGAGAACGAGGCCAATGACCGCGTTTACCGTAAAAAAAGCTTGATTTACACGCGAAAGGTCTCGTGAACTCACCAGGAGGTGTTCAACGATAAGCAGTAAGGCGATCCCGCATACGGTCCATGTGGTGTAGCTACCAACAAGAGGGGTCGTTTGTGGCAGTGCCAAGAGAGACGCAACCGCGAAAAAGTGAAAAAGACCTGAAATATAGAGAGCCCCTTTGATTCCAAACCGAGAGGGCAGGCTTTGCAGGTTTTCGTTGGTGTCGAACGCCGCATCTTGACACGCGTAAATCGTGTCAAAGCCTGCAACCCACGCAGTAACGGCTATGGCCAGAACGAATGCAGGGACGATATCTGAAGGATTATCAAGTACTGCAGAACCACGCACCGCGATCCAAGCGGCTAGTGGAGTCAGCCCAAGTGCCGCACCGAGCCACACGTGTGCAAATGGAGTGAAACGCTTTGCATAGCTGTACCCCAAGAGCCATGCTAACACCGGCAAGGAGAGAGCGACTGGCAGCCAGTTCGGAAGAAATAGCAAGGTTGATGCTACAAATAGCACTGAAGACAAATAGACCAATTTTTGAACGTCACTCACGGAAAGGAGACCTTTCGGCAGGTGGCGATTCGCAGTACGGGGGTTGCGGGCGTCTATTTCCCTATCCACAAGTCGATTAAACGCCATAGCCGCTGTACGAGCGGTAGCCATGCAGACAACGATACCGACAGCAAGTTTCAGCCAGTGCAATGATGAGAGGTGTGGGTTGTCGGCTAGATCAAGATGGCCTGCGATCATTCCAGACATAATTGCAAAAGGCATCGCAAAAATGGTATGAGAGAATCGAACAAGCTCAAGGTATGTGCGAAGTGTCGCCGCCATAGATTTCAATGTCCCCAGCGGCCAACAAGTTCATTCGTAATGTTCAGTTGGTCACAAATACGGGACACAACAAAATCGACAAGATCATCAATAGATTCTGGGTTGTGGTAAAAGCCTGGTGAAGCAGGCAGAACAACGGCTCCGGCTTCGTGAATGGCCTGCATGTTTTTTAGTTGTGGGAGCGAAAGAGGGCTCTCGCGTGGCACAACAACAAGTTTTCGCCGTTCCTTCAAATGTACTTCAGCGGCTCTGTGAATAAGATTGTCACCCATTGCATGAGTAACAGCGGAGAGCGTGCTCCCGCTACATGGACAAATGACCATTGCGCTTGTCAGGAATGAACCGCTCGCAATTGGTGCCATAAGGTTTTTGTAGTGATGGTACGTGAGGCGACCAGACAAGGGCATCGCGGTTCCGAGAAATTGGTCAACGGAAAAGTTATCAAGATCGAGTGACTCGCTGAGTTCTTGCTCGAACACTGCTTTACCAGAAGGGCTCACTGAGAGGTGGACGTCGCAGTTTGTATCGAGAAGCACGTGCAGGAGCCGGCGTGAATAAATCGCTCCTGAGGCACCTGTGACTCCTAGAACGATGGGGTGGTGAGAAGAAGTGCTCATTCGTCAGTAATCTCGTTTTGTTCAGAACGTTCAGTTTTTGTTGCAATTGAAAGCGTAGCTATTCCAAGGGTGAGAGGAAACTGATCAACACGGGCAAAGCCAGCTTTTTTTATGAGGGTAGCAAGAGCTTCACCAGACGGAAACTCTTCGACACTCTGGTTCAGGTAGGTGTAGGCGTCGGAGTGGTTGTGAGCAATGGTGTTTCCAATCCTTGGTAGGACATTTCTGAAATACCATAAATAGCTTTTTCGGATGACCCAATTTTTTGGCAATGAGAATTCAAGGATCGCTAGGCGTCCACCTGGCTTGCACACGCGAGCCATCTCAGCGAGGCCTCGATCCGTTTCAGCAATGTTACGTAATCCAAAAGCAACGGTCACAAGATCGAATGAGGAATCCGGGAATGGTAGGTCCATAGCATCGGCTTCAATCCATTCGACTGGTACATTGCGTGCTGCAGACTTTTCGATTCCACGGTCGAGCATTGGTTTGCAAAAATCACTACCAACCACACGGACCTGTGAAGCTGCTCTTGCTGCGTACGTAAGTGCCAAATCACCAGTTCCAGTGCACACATCTAAAATTGAGCCTTCAGGAGGCGGGGGCGCACGTTTGACAGTGATTCTTCTCCACCACGTATCGATCCCACCTGATAGCATTCGATTGACAAAGTCGTACCGCGGGGCGATTTCGGCAAACATGCCTTGGACTTTGCTCCCGCTCTTATCAACATTTTGGATTGCTTCGGTCGTAATAGCATCATCTCCGCGGGTAAGATGTTCAAACTGTATTCGGCAGGCTCGAAGCCACTTTGGTGTAATCAAATCTTATGAATAACAAAGTAGCCAACTCAGATAGTACGCTTCATTGGTATACCCATTGCCTCCCAGATGATATGCCCCGAGAGTCTGTAGCGGGAGGCATCGCGATTATTGTCGATGTTCTGAGGGCCTCCACAACGATTGTGACAGCTCTCGAAGCGGGGGCCGCCTTCGTAAAGCCGGTAGTCGAAGTCGAAGAGGCTCATCGCCTGAGGAGCAGTTCTAGTGGATCATGGCTCCTTGGTGGAGAGCGAGGGGGTGTTCTGATTCCCGGGTTTGATCTTGGGAATTCACCGGCTGAATATCGCCGTTCTGTTGTTGATGGCCGTGGCATTGTTATGACAACAACAAATGGGACACTTGCGATTGAGCGATGCTTGGCAGCCGAGATAGTTCTTGTAGGAAGTTTTTTGAACCGACGTGCTGTCGCGAAGAAGGCTGTTCTTCTGGCATCCAATCGAGGTGTTAATGCGATTCATCTCGTATGTGCTGGGACGAATGGTCATGAAACAGAAGAAGATTTTCTTGGTGCTGGATCTATCATTCATGCAGGTGTTTCAGAATCAAACAGGAATCATCTGCTTGATTCTGAAAGTGAGAAGGCGTCAGCGGAATTTTGTCGGGTAGTGAATGGTTCGAGTGATGCTCAGAGTCAACTTGTAGAGAGTTTTCATCAGTCACTCGGCGGAAGGAATCTAATAGATCTTGGAATGGAGTCAGATCTTATTCTGGCAGCAGCTATGGACCAATGTCGCCTCGTGCCTTGTCTGTGCCTGAAGACTGGTCGCCTCGTGTCGTTTGATGCCCTGCAGTGCGTCAGGAAATAAGCGACACTGGGACCTTGAGTTTCTCGGTAGACCCGCCTTTGGTTTGATCACTACACTCTTGTCTGAATATCAGAGTCGCTTGTTTGTCCTTTTTACGAAGAAGTCTTCAATACCCTATGTCAAAGCCTGTTGACCAATCACGGATGGATCGAATTGTTTCACTTGCGAAGCGACGTGGCTTCATATTTCAGTCAAGTGAGATCTACGGTGGATTGAATGGATTCTGGGATTATGGGCCGCTTGGCGTGGCGCTAAAGCGGAATCTCAAGGAGTGTTGGTGGCAGGACATGGTTGCCGGTCATGATGAGTTAATGACCCTCGCAGGGGCCCCTTCTTCGTATGAGATGACAGGGCTCGACTGTACGATCATCATGCATCCTCAGGTTTGGAAGTGCTCCGGCCATTTTGATTTATTTCATGATTGGATGGTTGACTGCCGTGAGTCCAAGCGACGCTTTCGCTACGATCATCTTCACGGTAGATGGGCTACATACCGTAATGCAAAAGCTTTTATCACGACGGATGTGTCTGGGGATGATGCAGAGACTGATCTCATCGGGAAAGCACAAAAGTTTTTTAAGTTGCGTGCGAAGCAGGTAGGAGACATTGAATGGTCTGGGGAATTGGTAGCCTTGGCCGGAACGTCTCCCGATGGTTCGATACCTCTCTGTGAGGCAGTTGCTCCTGACGCCAGCGAGAAAGGAACACTCACCGAACCGCGCGAGTTCAATCTTATGTTTGAAACTCGTATTGGAGCGCTCGCTGGTGATGCTGACGACCGTGCGTTTCTGCGGCCGGAAACGGCTCAAGGTATATTCCTGAACTTCAAGAATGTGCTTGATACCTCCCGAGTGCGCGTGCCCTTTGGGATTGGCCAAATTGGCAAGAGTTTTCGCAACGAGATTACCCCGAGGAATTTCACGTTTCGTTCGCGCGAATTTGAACAGATGGAAATTGAGTTTTTCTGCCGACCAGATGATTCTCGGAAGTGGTATCAGTTCTGGAGAGATCGCCGGTGGAAGTGGTACCTGAACCTGGGGCTTACAGAAGGCCGCCTGCAGTTGCGGGAGCATCACGAGGCTGAGTTAGCGCACTATTCATGCGGAACGGCTGATATTGAGTATGCCTTCCCATTCCTTGCTGACGGCGAATACGGAGAGCTTGAAGGCATTGCGCATCGGGGAGACTTTGATCTTCGTAGTCACATGGAGGGCAAGCTTGTTCGCGAAGATGGAGAACTGGTTCTGGAAACCGATTCAAACGGAAAACCGAAGCATCGAGGAAGCGGCCGTGACCTTTCCTACTTTGATGATGTGACTCGGGAGCGTTTTGTGCCGCATGTCATTGAGCCATCAGCAGGTGCAGATCGAGCAGTACTTGCCTTTCTCTGCGATGCCTACCATGAAGACAATGTGCCTGATGAAAAAGGAAATCCGCGGGAGCGAACAGTGCTTAAATTACATCCACGGCTTGCCCCGCTGAAAGCGGCGATTCTTCCTTTAGTGAAGAAAGATGGTATGCCAGAGGTGGCAGCTGATTTGTACAAGAAGATTAAGAAACGGATGCCTTGCATGTACGATGCAAAAGGATCAGTAGGCCGCCGCTATGCTCGGCAAGACGAGGCTGGCACGCCGTGGTGCATTACGGTTGATGGGCAGACAATGAAGGATCAGACGGTTACGCTTCGTGATCGAGACTCCCTCAACCAAGAGCGTGTGCCGATTGAAGAATGTGCCGAACTCTTGACGGAACGCCTTCTGTGAAGCCTGCCATTTCTACCGTCTGTTCACTCAATGCACCGCTGGAGACAATTCTGGAGGAGTATTCAGCAGGGCAGTGCCGTTCAATCGAAGTCTGGTTGGGGCACGCCGAACAGTATCTTGATGGAAAGCCCACTGAGGCGCTCCGTGAACTTTTTCTTCATCATGGTTGCGATCCCGTCGCAGCTACTTTTCAGGGTGGTTTATTAACGAGTCAGGGCGCTGCGCGTCGGGAGCACTGGGCCCACTTTGAGAAACGTCTCGCTCTCTGCTCAGCAGTGTCCATACCAACATTGATTCTTGCCGGAGATGTCCATGGGCCACTCGGGCCTGAAGATTTAGGGCGACTGTCGGCAAGCCTTGTTGAATCTGCAAAGCGAGCGGCCGACGCTGGTGTGAGACTTGCTCTGGAATTCGATGCTCGAGCTAGTTTTCCTAATAATTTACAGTCTGCGATCGCACTTGTTGAAGATGTCGGGCTGCCGTCTTTGGGAATTTGTCTCGACTGGTTTCACTTTTCCGTGGGTCCAAGCAAACTTATTGATTTGTACCTTCTCACGCCGGAGATGGTCGCTCTCGTTCAGTTATCTGATGTTGCCGATGTCCCAAGAGAGATGGCAAGTGATGCGGATAGAATCCTGCCAGCGGAGGGGAATTCACCACCGCAGCAATTAATTGCACATCTCGAGGCGATGCAGTATGACGGTCCAATTTCCATTGAACTTCAAAACCCTCAGTTGTGGCAGGTTCCTCCTCGCCAGTTCGGTGAAATTGCAATCACTGCTCTGCGGAAGCTGCTTGGTCAAGCGGAGATGGCGGAGGCAGATGACCGTCGAGTCGAATAATTTTCTTAGGCTCCACGTGTTCTGTCAAATTGTTTGAATGTGCTTCGATTGTGTCGATTGGTCGAAGTTGATCATCATCAAAATCGGTAGGTAGAAGGCTGAAATGTCTCGCTGATGTGAGGGTCTCAATCATTTCCAGGCAGTAGCCTTGATGAGTTACCCAAAGTGCTGGATCAAATTTCTGCAGGTCGATTGATACCGAGTACGTTCGTAAAGTTTTTGAGCGTTTCAGTACATACTGCGGAAAAAATGAGAGAGAGAGCTCTCGAAGAGTTCGATAAATTGGGTCCCGGTATCGCAAAAAGGGGCTGTTGCTTTTTGAAATTGCTCCCCAATACTGCCCTCGACGAAACAGGGCGACAACATGATCAACGTCAGCATCAGATGCTCCCATATCCATAAGAAGGGGCTGTTGGCCTGCCATCCAGAGGGCACACGCCCCCACGAACGCGCCTTCAACACAATGAGCTTGTCGGAGCCTCAGTACTTCAGAAACGGACCGAGCCGTGTCTCCGTCCGGTTCGGAATTCCACGGTATCTTATTTACAAAATCCTGAATGAGTTCCGGGGTGTGCAATTCGGCTAGGGTACGTGCGGCCTCTTTCGAGAGGCCGAGTTTCTCGCCAACTTTCACCGCCTTCTGCATTGCGCACGCTTCCAGATCGTTTCACGGGTCTTGGAAAATCCTGTCTGAGCCATAAAAATAGCGAATCCGACAATTTTCGTCCAAATTCAACCACCAGGTGTTTTTCTGCTTGAGAACACGTTCTGGGTCGCCGTAACGAGAACAGAGGGTATCCTCGTGGTAGGTAAATTATGTGTGCGGTACGGTTTACCATGGATGTTTTAGATTCGACGGAGTAGATAACGCGTGTCAATTGAGAAAAGATCAAAAAATACTGGTGATATCCGTCGCATCAATCTCCATGTTCCGGGTGGTCGAGATGAACTGGAATCTCTTCGCCAGACATTAGTTTCTCAGGGGGATCTCGTTTCGCCTGCGGGAAGACAGCGAACAATCGATGTCTTTGGCGAGCCGCTTTCACCAAGACAAGTCGTTGAGAAAATCTGCGAAGATGTAAAGCGAGAAGGGCTGTCGGCTGTACTCGATTACACCAAGCGTATTGATCATGCGAATGTCACAGAAGAGACGTTCCGGGTTCCACTTCAAACTCTTGAAAAAGCCCACCAGAGCGTTGCGCCAGAATTTCTCGCTGCGATAAGAAGAGTTCGCCAGCGAGTTAAAAATTTCCAAGAGAAAATTCTACCCTCTGATGTATGTGTTCAATTGGATGGTGGGGGGAGCCTGCGGCAGCGGTACCTTCCACTTGATCGTGTTGGTGTATGTGTGCCTGGTGGTGCGGCAGCCTATCCTTCAACACTTCTCATGACTGTGGTACCGGCTCAGGTAGCAGGTGTTCCTGAAATTGTTGTTGTCGCTCCACCAACAAAGTTTGGCTCAGAAAATGAGCATGTGCTTGCAACGTGCCACGAATTGGGTGTGTCTACGGTCCTTCGGGTAGGTGGAGCTCAGGCGGTTGCTGCAATGGCCTATGGTGTTGAGAATCTTAAACGAGTTGACATCGTCGTTGGTCCAGGCAATCTGTTTGTTGCTTTGGCGAAAGAATTTGTTTATGGAGATGTCGCCATTGATTCAATTGCTGGCCCTAGTGAAATAGTTGTTGTTGCCGATGAGAACGGAAACGCTGAGACAATCTCTGCTGATATGCTGGCTCAAGCGGAGCATTCACCCGGATCAGCCATTCTGCTGACGGCAAGTAAGTCACTTGCAGATGCAGTCTCGTCAGTGCTCTCAAGAAGGTTGAAAAATCTTGAACGGGCAGAGTTGACTCGAGACAGCCTTGAGCGATTTGGGGCCATTGTTATTACTCGAAATAATGAAGAATCAGCAGAGCTTGCTGATGAGCTTGCTGCCGAGCACCTCTCGATTGATACGCGGGATCCTGAGGCGACACTCAAAACCATTCGGCACGCTGGTGCGGCATTCCTTGGTCCTTTTAGTCCGGTTGCTGCAGGTGACTATGCGGCAGGGCCGTCTCATGTCCTTCCAACAGGCGGTACAGCAAGATTTGCTGCGGGTTTATCGGCAAATCATTTTCTCCGGAGTGGGAGTGTTATTGCTTTGTCAGAAGCTGATCTGGCTGAAATGGCCGATGATATTCAGCTCCTTGCCGAAACGGAAGGCCTGACGGCCCATCGCCGGAGTGTTGAAACCCGACTGGGGCATTGAATATCAGTCCAGTGTTCCTGTCGAAGCGGTTGAGCCGATGGTACCGAACGTACCGTCACTTTTCTGGGCTACACTTACAGGGTGCAGTCGTGTTCATGGCATTATGTTGAGTATTTCGTATGACGATATCATCTTCCCAACAAGATTCACGTTCTCTTGTGCGGCAAGAAATTGCAGCAATTGCTGGATATATCCCCGGTGAGCAACCACAGGATGCCGGCTGGACAAAGCTCAACACGAATGAGAACCCGTACAGTCCTTCTGGAAATGTTTCAAAAGCTATTGCCGTTGCTTGCGAAGGTCGATCCCTTGCGAAATATCCAGACCCTTTTGCCAATCAGTTCAGGAAGCAGGCAGCAGACGTATTGGGAGTTCGTCCCGATATGATTCTCTGTGGGAATGGGAGTGACGACCTTCTTACCATTCTTGTTCGCTGCTATGTTGGAGTTGGGGATGCAATGAGAGTTCCCACGCCAAGTTATATTCTCTATCAAACGCTCGCAGATATTCAGGGCGTCCTCTGTGACAAAGTGGCATTTACCGATGATTGGTTATTGCCCGAATCCTTTGCGGCACCGAACACATCGACTGGTGAGCCTGTCAGGCTTGCAGTTGTTCCGAATCCCAACAGCCCATCAGGCACGCTGCTCCCACCAGAGCAACTTCTTGACCTTGCGGAACAACTGCCGTGTCCGCTGGTGGTCGATGAGGCCTACGGTGATTTTAGTGAGAGCAATTGTCTTGAATTGGTGGAGAAAAGCGACCGGATTATTGTGACGCGATCAATGAGTAAGTCGTACGCGTTGGCAGGAATTCGTTTTGGGTTTGCTGTCGCCCAGCCTGCCGTTATCGAACAACTCGCAAAAGTAAAAGACTCATACAATTGTGATGCCATAGCAATTGCAGCGGCGACCGCAGCAATTGCTGATCAGGGTTGGTTGAGAAAAAATCAGAGTGCAATCAGAGCGACACGAGCGAGGCTAGTCACCCAACTTCGGCAATTCGGTTTTTCGGTGGTTGATAGCCAGGCGAATTTTGTCTGGTGCACCCACACGGAGTCTTCACATAAAGAGATCTATGAGTCCCTCAGGAAGAGATCAATTCTGATCCGCTTTATGGTTTACAGCGGTTGGGGTGATGGCTTGAGAATTACAGTGGGCACTGATGCAGAGATAGACGTACTGCTCGGTGCCATGGAGAGCATCATGCAAGAAAAAAATAGTAAGGAGTGATACGCGTGGGACGAACTGCCACAGTCAAGAGAGAAACGACTGAGACAAAGATTGCGTTAGCTGTTGATATTGACGGCACAGGTCAAGCCACAATTCATACCGGCATTGGTTTTTTTGATCACATGCTGACTCTGTTGGCAGGTCACTCACTCTTTGATTTGTCTATTCAATGCGAGGGAGACGTTCATGTTGATGGACATCATACCGTTGAGGACGTTGGGCGGGCGTTAGGCGTCGCGGTCAAGGATTGTCTCGGTGATCGCCGTGGCATTCGCCGCTATGGTCATTCGATCCTGCCGATGGATGAATCACTTGTGACCGCCGCAGTTGACCTTGGTGGTCGAGCAGCAACAGTACTTGCCGTTGAGTATCCCGTTCCGGCTATTGGGGCGTTCGACGTTCAGCTTGTTGAAGTCTTTTGGGAAAGCTTTGCTGCAACGGCTGGAGCGAATGTACATGCCGTGCTTCACCATGGAAGCAATGCGCATCACATCGCCGAAGCAGTTTTCAAAGCGACAGCTCGAAGTCTCAGGATGGCCGTAGAGCAGGATTCTCGCCAGCCAGGCGTTCCAAGTACAAAGGGTGTTTTGACTGACGAATAAAACTGGGGTGGTGCGAAGAGCTTTTTCACGCCACCCCAGTTCGTTTGTTTTAAGGAGTTCAGGCATCGATCTTTCGGAATACCTGTTCTCAAATACTCCAAGGCGAGTTATTCGTTGACGAATGTTTCGAGGAAGCGTGCAAGGCTATGGAAGTCACAGCCCGGTTCGACGTACCGGACAACAGTTACGAGCGTCTTCGGGTCGACCAGTTCCTCGAAAGGAACGTAATTGAGGTCCAGTTGGCCAGAAACGCTCACCATGACGCCATTGAGGCCGCGTTCGGCAAGAGCACGGTACCCGCCGACACCCAGTTGGCTGCCAAGCATGACGTCAAATGCGTGCGGCTTGGAACACCTGGCTTCGTAGCCAAGTTGCAGCCCGACAACCTTGCGACTGCGTCCAGTTTGTCGTTCGTATTCATCACCTACGAGTTTGGCAAACATCTTGCCGAGTTGAATCTGAGAAATTGTTATGTGGCCGTGGTCGTCTCGCGGGATACCTTCGAGCTGTTTGCTCGGGAGGTATTCAGCTAATCCTTCTGCAAGGACAATGACGCCATACTCTTTCCCTTCTTTTTCTTCACGTACTCGCATTGTTTTGACAATGCGACCGACGACTTCATTGACATTCATGGCATGTTTCGTACTTGTGTTACCATCTGCGTCAGTGATGGTCTCATCCTCACGATACTTGCCGTGGATGTCCTCAACACTAATAACAAGACTGGCTTCTCCAGAAATCGCAGCGCCATAGGCCAGCCAGCCAGCACTTCGTCCCATTGATTCACAGATGAAATACGATCTTCCAGCATCAGCGTCATAAAGCAGATTGCGAATTTCGCCTCCAAGAAAATCAACAGCAGTGAAGTAACCAAATGTGAAATCGATGCCCATGTAGTCATTGTCAATTGTTTTTGGCAAATGAACGACGGGTATCCGTGGGGCATCCGCTGGAAGCCTGTCTTGATACAGCTTGAACTTGTTCGCTGTTTTCAGAGTGTCGTCTCCACCAATGGATATCAATGCTTCAACGCCGAGTGAGAGAAGGCCTTCGTATGTGTTCTTGAGAGGCTTAACCCGTTCCGTGTCATCAAAATGTTCAGGATCCGAAATATGTTTTCCGGGGTTTGTTCTGGCGGTGCCGAGCATGATCCCCTGACCAGATCGAGTCCGTTTCAAAAACTCAGGGGTGACATTGATGTAGTCCTTGCCCTCAACGAGTGGCTTGTCAGATGAAAAATCAGCCAGCGATGAGTAGCCATGCTTCATTCCTACGACTTCGGTGTCGTTTCGCATGAATGAGGTAGCGGCTGTAGAAATAACAGCATTGGCACCGGGTGCTGGACCGCCTGCGAATAATATGGCGACGCGATGAAAATGATGAGCTGCTTTTGGTGGGCGTGAGAGAGACTCGGCCATGAGCTTGGGGGCTCCGTGGGGAAGGGGAGGGGAATGTCATATGCTTGGAAGAAATCTATCAAGCATTGGGCTGCTTTTACAGGGGGGGCGTTGCAATCAGAACGAATTGCGTGTTGAAGCAAAGGCGCGACGAAGAATGCATGATGAAAAGCCGGGCAAACGATCAGTCTGCAAGAAGCCGTTCGACGAACTTCGTATCGATAGTTGCTTCGTGAAAAGCTGAGTGCGAGAGAAGGTCAAGGTGCAATGGCACTGTCGTAGCGATGCCCTTTACCTGAAGTTCGCGTAGGGCTCGGGTCATGGTTTCAATGGCGGCTTCACGGGTTGGCTGGTGCACGATGAGCTTGCCGATGAGTGAATCATAGTAAGGTGGAACAACATACCCGGCGGTTACATGGGAATCAAAGCGAACACCAAAACCACCGGGGGCGATAATTTGCTCAATCTTGCCAGGGCACGGCCTGAAGTTGGCGGATGGGTCTTCCGCATTGATGCGACATTCAATTGCGTGACCACGAGGAACAATGTCTTCTTGCTTGAGTGAAAGTTTTTCACCTGCTGCTACAAGAATCTGTTGCTTGAGCAGATCAATGCCTGTGACCATTTCTGAAACCGGATGCTCGACCTGAATGCGAGCATTCACTTCAATAAAGTAGAAGTTGTTATCTTTGTCAACAATAAATTCGACAGTCCCAGCGGAGTAATATCCGGCAGCCTTTGCCAAACGAACCGCAGCGGCCGTCATGGCTTCTCGTGTCTCTTGTGGCAGTCGAGGGGAGGGACTTTCTTCAATAAGTTTTTGGTGACGGCGTTGTGTTGAGCAATCACGCTCCCAGAGATGAAGCATCGTGCCGTGCTGATCGCCGAGTACCTGAATCTCAACATGCCTTGGTTTTTCAACATATTTCTCAATGTAGATGCCGGCATTTCCAAAAGCAGCTTCAGCTTCTGCAGAGGCCTGCTGCCACGCCGTTGAGAGGGCGAGGTCATTGGCGGCAACCCGCATGCCCTTGCCACCACCGCCTGCCGTCGCCTTGAGGAGAACAGGGAAACCGATTTCCTTAGCTACTTTGAGAGCTTCCTGTTCGCCAGAAAGCAGTCCTGGGCTACCTGGTACAGTTGGGACGTCTGCTTCCCGCGCAAGAGATCGAGCTGAGTTTTTGTCACCGACTCGCTCCATTGATTCTGGAGTTGGGCCAATGAAATCAATATCACATGAACGACAAACTTCTGCGAAGTGAGCGTTTTCTGAAAGAAAGCCATAGCCCGGGTGAATAGCCTGGACGTTGCCAATCTCGGCAGCACTAATCACTCGATCAATTCTTAGGTAACTGTCGGCAGCTTTTGCTGGGCCAATACAGACGGCTTCATCGGCAAGATTCAGATATGGTGCGTCACGATCAGCTTCGCTGTAGACGGCAACTGTCTCAATGCCAAGTTCTCGACAGGCACGAATGACACGAAGTGCAATCTCGCCACGATTTGCGATCAGGATTCGATTGAACATGGTTTCCCTGAATGTTGAATTATCGAGCCAAGCAACAGTGGCTCACAAAAGCTGTGTCGAGAATACGTGCGACACGTAAAAGGACTCGTCATAAGAAGAATCTGTTTTAAGCACCTGGGTCGACTTTGATGAGTGGCTGGCCAAACTCGACAGGTGCGCCGTTTTCAACAAGTACGGACACGATTTGCCCGGAAACGCCTGCTGGGATCTCATTGAAAACCTTCATGGCTTCTACAATGCAGACTGTTTTCTCAGGTCCAATCCGGTCACCAACCTTTGCGAATGGAGGTGAGTCTGGGCTTGATGCTAAGTAAAACGTTCCAACCATTGGGCTTTTGATCACAATCATACGAGCCTCTTCAGCCGACTGTGCCGGAGCAGCAGGCTGAGCGGGGGCGGCTGGAGCAACAGGTGGAGCAACTGCGGGTGCAGAGTACGATGCAACTTCACCGCCTCTCTTGATTCTCACAGCGCTATCGGCATGCTTCAGATCGATCTCGGTGAGATCGTTCTCCTGCATCAGCGAAATAAGTTTGCGAATTTTGCGAACATCAAAGACGTCGAATGATTGTTGGGACCCACTCATGGTGTCCAATTCTCCTCAGGAGGCCGGAGGTTAGTAAAAGTATTTGTTCTGACTAGAAAATGTATCGGCAAACAAGGAAACCCAATTCGACCGAAATGTACAGAAAACGGGCCATAATCGGCCCAAAGGTAGCCATTTTGGCCCATTTTCGTCAAGTTGGGGGCAAATTATTCGTCTCTTATGTACTGATTTCTCTTGTTTTCGGAAGGGGCCTTCATGGCAGATCGCTCTGGAAATTCATGCCATCAAATTCCGGAAGGGCTTCCGAAGTTGCCGGCTCGGATCAGGGAATCCAGTAAATTTGACTACGGTCGTGTGGTTCTCGTAGCAGGAAGCCGAGGAATGGCTGGAGCCGCCGCGCTTTCTTCAATGGCGGCTCTCAGAGGTGGCGCTGGGCTTGTCGAGGCAATCGTTCCGGAGTCGATTCAGTCAACAGTTGCTGGATTTGACCCGTGTGTGATGACGCACGGTCTTCCGGAAGACCGTGCCGGTCGGTTTTCATTGTCAGCATTATCTGTAATCCATGATCGTTGCCAGAATGCGGACGTGGTTGCTCTCGGTCCAGGGCTTGGTCGCAGTGACGATCTTGTAGAAATTGTTCATGATCTTTGGCAGATACTGTCAATGCCGGTGGTTGTTGACGCTGACGCATTGTGGGCACTTGCCCAGGATGCGGAGTGGCAAAAACTGGAACATGCTGGGACGAGGGTTCTTACACCTCATGCCGGTGAGCTTATACGTCTTCTCGGTTCCAGCCCTTCGCGGGAAAAGAAAAAGGAACGAAAAGAGTTAGAAACGGCAGCTATACGTCTTGCCAGAGAGACAAAGTCAGTCGTTGTCTTCAAAGGGCCAGCTTCACTGATAACAGATGGCACGACAAGCATGCATAACGAAACAGGGAACCCTGGTATGGCGACTGCTGGAACGGGTGATGTTCTTACGGGTGTTCTTGCTGCCCTGCTTGCCCAACGACTCAGTGCCTTCGATGCTGCTCGGCTTGCCGCATGGATTCACGGAGCAGCAGGTGATGACGCGGTGGATCGATACGGGGAATGTTCTTTGACTGCCCGCGACCTCCTTCATTGTCTGTATACACAGACAACACGATGCCTCTCGAAGTGAGCCGCATCATCTTGTTGAGATCTGTCTAGGAACGTCTGCTACGAGCGAACCAGTGCGTTCGCTATCGGCAAGACTCCATCGATCTGGGCGAGCCATACACGAGTCCCGTCTGCGGGCCAAATTTTATGTCCCCCGGTAAATGAGCCAAAAGCAGGAAGAGTAAGCGTTGTGCCAGTCGTTACAAAACAGCGGCATGTCAGCCGATCTCCGCTGGTGCCCTTGATGGTAACGGTTGGATGAACATGGCCGGCAATAGTGAAGGAGTCAGGCTGTGTGTCGAAATGACTTTGGTAATCATGGACAAAGCGAAAAGGTGGTTCAATAATTTCTTCTTCGTACCGGCTGATGCCAATCTCATGAGGACGAAACTTTTTTCCGAGGGATCGCTCGTGATTGCCGAGGATAAGAACCACGTCAGTGTTGTACGGTCGACGAACCTGTTCGCAAAATGCAGAAAACTCATCGAGCACGTGCTCTGTGCATCCCGAACGAGCATGAAACAAATCGCCTGCGATAAGAAGTCGCCGCGCTCTGCATGTCTGTACGATGCCAGCAAGTCGCCGGAGGTCGTGTTGTGCCGATCCCTCAGGAATCGGCATGCCGGCATGTCGGAAAGTAGCTGCTTTTCCGAGATGGATGTCTGAGCAGACAACAGTCGATGTCTGTGGGAGAAATGCTGCCCGGCCAGAAAGCAGTATGATGTCTGCGTCAGTTGGCAGGGTTCCACCGTCAGCGATGGCAATCCGCACCCTTTGGGACTCGTGCAAGTGTGATGACGACGATGAATCTTTTTGTGTCATGTGCGTGCAGCGTGCTCAAGTTCTTCAGCCATTTGCGTAATCCGTTGCCGCCAATTCTGGGTTGTGAGACGTGACTGAATCTGTTCTGCCCAGATTGGAAAAGCGAGTGGTGAAAGTCTTGGGGTATCAATCACTACGATCTCTTTCTTTGCGATTGCCTCAAGTGATTCAGAAAGTCGCTGGAATTCAAACTGGTTCTCTAGGACCTCTCGACGAGCCTGTTCAAGGAGAAGGTTTTCAGTGTCGTATTCACTCAGGACATCAAAAATCAGACCAG
>MDSW01194650.1_pt1 | contig 25730 bp, 35 predicted proteins | sample 811171 | NCBI WGS metagenome assembly MDSW01 (sample SAMN05326641, study PRJNA326480) | marine metagenome | isolation source: seawater | place: Atlantic Ocean: North West | collected 2012 | reverse complement strand
TTGCAGGTGATATTGAAGCATGGATAACATTATCAAATGTTCTAATATCAATTCCAGTTCTATGAAGTATGCTATCAACAACTCTTTGTCTCATCAACTTCATGAAAGGAACATTAATGCTTTCAGGATATTCTGAACCTTCTGGATGATTTACGTTTTCTTCGTGGTTATACCACATGCTTTCTAATCCAGTAAGTTGAATAGTGACTGAATCGCCATCGTTATTATTAGAGCAAGAAACTGTTTGAATCCAATGACCATCTACAGATGTAATCTTGTCCTTGCTTTGATTTTGTGTGTAAATACTGTTCAAATTATTACTCCTTTTTATTTAAACTATACACATATTATACTGAAAATGGGGGTATTTGTCAACCTTTTTTACCACTTTTTTTGGTAAATTTTATGGTTTTTGGTGGGTTTTGTTCAAAAGAATGCCCCTAAATCTTAGAAATAGGGGCATCAACACTAACCTTTAAAACGTAAAATTCTTAAAAGTTATAAGAGTAGCCAACATAAAAGTTGTCAACATCAGTGATTTTGTCTGCAAAATCATCATCGTTGCTGTCATGATCAACATAACCAACTTTTAAACTACCGGCGGCTAAGTCAAAAGACTTAGATACTTCCCAAAAAGAACCTGCATTGTCCCAGTCACCATAAGCAACATCGACATATTTAAGAGCACTTGATTCTACTTTGTAGAAATCGCCTGCATCGTCAAGTCCTTTAGAGTAATAAACACCAAATAGGTCGAAGTCCGCATAAACGTTTACTTCTTCCCATCCGTCAATGTTAATACCTTGGAAGCCACGGTCAACATAAGCGACACTAAAATTAACGTCACCTAAGTTACCACTGTAGCCTACCAATGCACTTGTCATTAAATCTGAATGCTCATCCAGTGACATAACACTTGCACCAGCAAAGAAACCATTATCAAATCCTAAATTGATTTGACCTGAGTATCCTAAGCCGTCACTCATATTAACGCCTCTGAAATAGTTATCAGATGCTACACCAACTTTACCGCTGAAATCAACAGCAAATGCTGGAGCCGATAGCATTATTGCTACCATAAATGTGAATATACCTTTCATATATTCCTCCTTTATTATTATATTTCCCAATCAATAGAGACGCAGAAATACGCCTTTTCTTTCATAGGAACCTATTATTATACATAAAACATGGTGTAATGTCAAGTCTTTGTGTGATAAATGTAACACCCTTTTTGTGGGGATATTTGAAATGTTGCAATTATTTAGCAATAATCGAAGCATATTTACATCAATTATAATGTGTTTTAACTATGTAAATATTTGTTATAATTCTTCTATGTTTATTTCACTTGTTTGTTGTTGACGCCTATGGAATGACACGGTATGTATTGGTTCTTGTATGCTCCAACATAATATCCAAAATAAAACATTTACTAATATAGGAATCTTATATCTGAAATCTGTGCCTCCATAAAAAAAGGAGCCCGGAGGCTCCTTTTTATCAAGTTCTAAAACTTACGAACTTGCAAGTGCTCTGTAACCAGCGGCAATTACTGCTCTGCTAGGTGTACCAAGTCTATAAACTCTGCGAGTTCTGTTCTTAGTATCAGTTACAGTATTAAGGTAGATTGGATAACCTTTAAACCTTAATGCTTGGATAACCGCTTGTGGGTTACCGATTCCAAAGAAACTTTTCATCTGTGCAGATGAAAGAGTTCTTCCTTCTTGAAGAGCCGCAAGTACTTTTGACTCTTTAGTTACTGTAGTAGTTGTAGTCATATGACCTCCTAATTTCTACTTAATTTTTCTGTGCAAAATTACACATTGTTTACTATTATACATCTTTTTAAAATGATGTCAACCTTTTTTTATCCTTTATATCTTTCTGCAAGATATTGTTCATGTTGTTTCCATTCGCCATTGTCTATAAATCCCCACTCTCTTAGTTGTGGCCCTGGAATAAATAAAGTCCAAGTATCAACGCCAGGCTCCAACTCGATACGGTGAAGGCTCCGACTGCCTGCAAGGCGAATAGTAAAGGGTCTCCTCCACTTTCGCTCGCCAGTCTTGAGATGCTCCCAATACCCACCTTTAAGGATAATAGTGCAATAAGGCCAAGGATGGTCATGTAAATCATCCGGATCTCCTTTATGAAAGTTATGTAAAAATATGTTAAAAGGGAACCATTTGCGTTCTTTCAAAAACAAATAGTATCTAGTGAGATAAGGCTCATTATCAAGCCTATCCATGATAATTCTTTTACGTCCTAAACGTTCAAGAATGTTCAGAAACTTTTTCATGATGTGCAACTCTCTTCCGCAAACTTGTACTGCTGAAACTATGGTCTCTACCATTAAACACCAATTTGATGTTTCGGTCTTTACATATTTTCTTACCAGTAAAGTCTTTATCTTTATATTCGACTCCTAACACTCTTACATCTATGGGTAGTGTTAAAAGTAAATCCTCTAGATCCTGTTCTGTTGCATAACAAACAATTTCATCTATATATTTTACTGCCGCCAATTGAATTTGTCTTTCTACTAAACTCTGTACTGGCATATTTTTTGTGTCTGGTCTGTCTATAGTAGGATCTGTTTGTAAACCCACAATTAAATAATCACAATGTCGCTTTGCTTCTTCTAGCATTGTAATATGTCCTGCATGTAACAAATCAAATGTGCTACATGTAAATCCTATTTTACCGCAATCTTTATAATTAAGTCTCATCGTTTAATCTTAGTATTGGTCTTCCATTTGGTTCTAAGTTTCCTGCTTCTACTTCACAAGTTATATAGTCTGAATTGTTTATAACTTCTCTTATTTTGGCATTTAACTTATTACCGTAATTTAATAATTCATTTTCATAAGGAACTTCTACAGTAATAGTTGCTCTGATTGTTTTAGGCATAATCCTTCAACATTTTTTTAATTTCTAATGCATGTTGTTCTTCCATACCAATCTGTCCTCTGGCATATTCTTCCAACATAACACTTGCATCAGCAACTTCAACTAAAAGTTTTTTATAAAGAGATACTGCATGTTCTTCATGTGCTAAACTTTCTTCAAGAATTTTAATAACCGAATGGTCATGTGATTCGTCAATGTATGCAATTTGTTGACTTGGATGACCACCAAATCCTGTAATAAGTTCTCCTGCTTGTAAGGCATGTTGCAAACTTTCGTTTGCTTGTTCTTGCAAGAATGCTACAATAGGCAATCTGTATGGTCCTGTGACCATAAGTGAACTATGTGCATATCTAACAACACCTGCCATTTCATACTCAATTATTTCATTCAGTATATCATTTACTGCTAATATGTTTAATTCTCTCAATTCCATTATTCTCCGTCATAGTACTCAAGACGTTCAATATCGTCTTCAGTGGTTTCTTCGCCATATTGTATTTCTATAATGTGGCAAGGTTTGTCGAATGGATTAAATGCTTGGTGCCAGTCACCTTGTCTCACATGAAATGTTTCATCTACATTTACAGTATGGATACTAAAATCTTCTGGTTTCCAACTGCTATGTTTTATACATATTTTTCCTTTGCTGACAAACCACATTTCACTTCTTTTAAAGTGTCTTTGGTAACTAATACCTTTACCTGGTTGGACTACTAATTCTTTTACACGAACAGCATCATCCTGGAACAGGTCTGAAAACTCGCCCCAAACTCTGCGTTCTGTTGGATACTTCCATTCTTTTAATATCCAACTGCTACTGTTGGCTTTGTGTTCTCCGCCAACACCAAACAAAAATTCAAAACCCTCAACTTGCATTTCAGGTATGTTTTCTTTAGTTCTGTCTCCGCCATTGCAAAAAATAAACTCAACATCTTTTGCAGTATCCATCCATGCTTTTTTAACGTCTTCTAATCCTTGTGTAACACTACCGTCTTTATCATTTACGCCATATACATAATCTACCATATGCATACGTTCTAGAATGGTTGCACGTTCTTCAAAAGGTAAAAAAGGTCTGCCTTTCTTTCTAGTAAGCCATTCATCGCTGTTTAGTAATACCACTAATCTGTCACCATGTGCTTTTGCACTTTCTAAGTAATTAATGTGTCCCGAATGAAGTGGATCAAAGCCTCCACTTACAACCACTACCTTCATTAGTAGTGACCTAGATTTCTTAATCGTTGTTGTTGACGTTCTTTAGCATCACGCATTTTTCTTGTTTTTCTTTTGCTTTTCATCCACTTTGTGCCAGTCAACTCGTACTGTTTCATATCTCCACGCATTTCTGCATCACGCACATAACGTTCCCAACGTTTCTTTGCTTGTTGTTTTTTACGTTTACGTTTTTCGCTTGGCTTTTCGTAATACTGCTGTTTTGCTAATTCTTTTTGGAAGTCGGACTTTTCAAGTTTTTTCTTTAGAATCCTGATTGCTTTGTTTACATCACCATTTCTAACTTCAACTTCAGCCTTGAACTTGTCTAAATAATGTTCTGGTTTTTTAGGCTTTTCATCCCTTTTACGTTGATTGAACGATTTTGTATATGTTTTATTTTTTTGATTTTGATTGCTTCTATTTTTCAAGTTAACCTCTTAGTTTAATTTTATAGTCCTTATCAATGACTTCATTGCCATTATTATATAAGAAAATAGGATATGTGTCAACATTTTTCCCTGGGTATTCGTTAAATTTTATTTTAACAACTCCAGATTCCTTTAATTTAGGGCCTCTGAACATGATATTGTGTAGGCTTTCTTCTACAATACTTTTTAAACCTCTAGCACCTATCTTATTTTTCTTTGCCAGTCTAGCAACGTCATTAAAATATTTTTCGTTGAATTCAAGTTTTATTTCATCAAACTCCATTAATTTTTTTACCTGAGGTATAATACTTGCATCTGATTTTTTAAGTATTTGTACCATATGACTTTCTTCTAATTCGTTTAATGTTACAATATTTGGTAACCTACCTACTAGTTCAGGTATTAAACCAAAAGATATTAAGTCCCTATGCTCTATGTGTTTTTGCCATTCTGCATTTTCTTTAGTATTGAGTTTGGAATTGAAACCCATATTCTTTTTGTTTACCCTAGCATTAACTATTTTTTCTATACCAACAAATGAACCACTGCAAACAAATAATATATCTGTTGTATCTACATCTACATAGTCTGGTCTTTTTGAACCATTTGGTGTTGGTATTTTTACTGTGGTGCCTTCTATTAATCTTAACAATGCTTGTTGTACGCCTTCACCACTTATATCTTTTGTGCTTGTATTTGATTCGCTGTTTCTTGCCTTTTTATCTATTTCATCTATAAAAACTATACCATGTTGAGCAATTGAAACGTCCCAATTACATTGATGTAATAATCGTTCTATCACACTTTCAACATCTTCTCCTACATAACCTGCTTCTGTTAATGTTGTTGCGTCTGCTATTGTGAAAGGAACATTAAGTTTTTTAGCAAGAGTTTTAGCAAGTAATGTTTTACCTGAACCTGTTGAACCTAACATTATAACATTACTTTTTTCTATTTTTGGTTCTTCGTCTCCAAAAAATAATCTTTTATAATGGTTATAAGCAACAACACTTAAAACTTCTTTTGCATGTGATTGACTTATTACTACATGATTTAAATGTTCATTGATTTCATCTGGTGTAGGTATATCTGATATATCAACATCATTGCCGGGTGTGTCTTCGTAAATGATTTTATAACTTATACTAATACATTCATTGCAAATGTATGAATTAGGGCCGGCTATTAGTTTTTTAACTTCGTTTCTATTTTTACCACAGAAACTACATGTTAAATTTTTATTGTTTGTGTCGTCTGATTTACTGCTCATTTTTTAATAGTGTATCTAGTTTCGCCTGTGTTATCTTCGTCACCGTCTGTGGGTAAAGGTATAGCCCAAAACCCTAACTTATTATTTACTTCTTCTTCGCTCAAATTCTTCAGCATAGTGAGTATTTCTTCTGTGCTTAAATCATTTACATTCATCTCACTATTTGCAATCAAAGTAGCCGCCGCTCTCAAATCTCCTGTAGCAGGTAATTCAATAGTTTGTGTTCTACGCGGACCTTCTACAACTTTTTCTTTGATAACTTCTTTAACTACTTCAACAGGAACTTCTATTTCTTTCTCTACGATTCTTTCTGGTCCTGGTACTTCAACGAGTTTTTCAACCTCAACAATCTTCTCGACCTCGACTGGTTTTTCAACGATTTTTTCAACTTCAACAATCTTTTCGACTTCGACTTCAACTGGCACCTCCTTAGTAATAGTTTTTGGTTTTGCTTTAAGTTTTTTTTCTAATTCTGAAATTTGAGTTTTTAATCTAGTAATCTCTTTTTGATAAAACTGTTCTTGTTTTGTTGATAAAGGTACAACTACTTCTCTGATTACTTCTTTGGGTTTTTCGTCTAACTTATCTAAAGCATCATCTAATAAAGATAACGTGCCAGCATATCTTTCCCAAAGACTATCCAATGCTGTTTGCAACTCTTTCTTACTTGTCATCTTTATCCAGCCTCTTCTGTAACTTTTTTTCTAAATCTAAAATAGCCTGAGGTGGAGTTAAATCTAAATTAATGTCCTTTTCTTTTTCGATAATTTTTTCTACTATTACTTCTTTGGGTTTTTCTTCCAGTTGATTTTCTAATTCTTTTATTTTATTATTTAAAGCCGCCTCTGCCATTGCCTGTGCCGCATCATCTACTGCTGATGGCATTTCATCTCTGTCGAAATATTCTACACTAGTAGGTTGAGACTCTGACTCTGTGTCTCCACTCTCACTATCCTTCCGTGTTGATCGTACAGATACGTCCTCGTCACTATCTCGTTGTGGGCTGGTCTGTGTATCTGTTGACTCTTCTCTATTAGAGGTTGTCCCCTCCATTCTGCTGTTTTCTGAACTGGATATGTTGCCGTAATCGAGGTTGTCGATACTTCCTGCATTTTCCGGTCCTCCTTTTTCTAAGTTTATTCCGTATCTTAGTAAGGTTTGGTTGGCGGCAATAACCAATACGACTGCTAGTGGATCGAATACGAATACTAGCATTAATATGAATAGTCTAACTGCTTGGTCTAAATAGTTCTGGCTATCGCCACCATAAATCAATTCCGCTACATATTTAATTGGTCCAACTTCCGTTTCCAAATCTCTTACAATACTTTCTGCTTCAAATTTTTCATCTTTTAATAATGCAATATTATCATAAATTAAGTCTATGTCTGTGTTGAACTCGTCTATCTTCTGTAGGTTTATGTCTTCTTGTTCTGTGTTTTGATTTCTCAATCTGTTTATTTCTGCATTTGCATCGTCTATTGTTTTTTGAGCCTGAGCTCTATAAGTATCAATAGCATCTTGAAATACTTTTATGTCTGTACTTGCTTGTGTTCTTAAATTTGCTTTTTCTTCTGCTATACTATCACGTTCTGGTTTTTGACTAGCAAACAATTCATTTGCTTGAGCAACGTAATCTATTTTTTCTGTTTCCGCTTGTCTAAATGCACCACCTTCGTCTAATGTAACAACCTCTACACCTTTTGCTCTAAGGTCATTTACGGACTTATCTAATGTGGCTAATCTGCTATCTAACTGTGCAAGGTCTTCTTTTAATTGATTTCTAACGTTTTCTATTTGCTCTTGGTTGTAATCTATATCGCCTTGAACTCTTGCCCATGCACCATCTCTAATTGTTTCTTGTTGTGTTATACTTCCACTAACATCAGTTGTTCCGCCTAATCCTAGAATTCTGTCTTCTAATATTTCAATTTTATTTTCTTCTCTATCTATTTGACCTTGAATTCTTTCTACTTTGGCAAATGCTTCACTGCTTACACCTGCTTGATCCAAATGGGCTTTACTGAGATATCCAAAAATGCCCATAGATGTAATAATCATTAGAACAAATACTGCTGTCGTGAGATAAGTTTTTAGAAGCAAACTGGTTTCATTCCAGTATCTATACAACCAACTAGCCGTGAGGAGTTTTCCTACTTCCAATGTACTTGCCATTATAGCAATAGGCAATGCTGAGGCACTGAAAATAGCCATAAGTCCAGCAATACTAAACCATGCCGCAACTCCGGCGATGGCGAGGGCTGTGAATAATGTTAGTAGACCAAACAACATAGTAATTAGTATTTATCTGAATAAATAGTTAGTTATGGAACTATCTTGGATACACCGCACTGATAAAAACTACTTAGAACTTCAAATCACTGAAAATTTACACTATATAGCCTATGCTGGCGGTAGAAAAATTAAAAAATTTGTAGACGATGAACTGGTAGATGTTTTTGTACGAATGGAAAATGATGATCCATGGGAAGAAGAAAAACAATGGTTAAGTCAATTTTATAAAGATATAGTCGGCACATATAAACCCATGTGGGATTATGACCCAGGGCAACAACATGGATGGAAAGTAAGTAAAGGGTGGAATCAAGAATTTCCAGTATTTGGTATAAGCCGAAAAGGTGAATATTTAGACAGACTACAAAGACCCACAAGTAAACAAATAGGAAAAGACATGACTACAGTCTTAAAAAACGACGAATTTCATATGATGATAGAAAAAGACGATGATGGCAACTATTGGCAGAGACCTTGGTGTACAGAACAAGACACTTTTTATAATGTTCAGCCGTGTTGTGTATTTCCAGAGAACCCTGGAAGAAAACTAATACCTCATGATGAAGCAATACGTTTAATTGAGAAGTATGGTTATGCACAAAAATAATGATACTTCCTATTAAATTTTCTAACGACACTTACTTTGATTCTACATTATTATCTAATTATTTTAGATATGATATTGCAAGAGATAAAAGTGTCTGCCAACCTGACCAAGATGTTTTGCATAATGCATGTACTCAAATGCATAATTTCCCAAAAGCATGGAACTTAAAAGACTATTGCATAGATTTTGAAGATGTTTTAAATGGTAATTATGAACAAGATGCATACTTAGAAATTACTGTAGGACATTGGAGATTATTGAAAGATAGAAGTTGGGTTAAAGGTAAAAATATCATTGTTACAAATTTTACTGAAGCATGGTTTACAGGTTTTCCTGTGTATGTTAATACTTTAAATCAAGAAGTAGATGACATAACTGTATTAGAAGATTTAAAATTAGCAAAAAATGGTATACTTGTAAGAGACAATGCATGTAAAATTGAAGGAATAAATTGTGTATCCGTACATTCATTTTATATGGAGGCACAAGAACATCACAAACGTTGGATACCTTGGTGTAACAATTATGAAGACTTTATTCATGAAAATATTTCACGTATGGATTTAAAGTCACATAAATTTATTGCATTATTAGGGCATCATAAAATTCATAGAACAGACTTCTATAGAAAAATAAATGAAAAAAAATTACATACCCAAGGTTACATAGGAGGATTTGATTATAAAGAAATGGAACATGATGAGCATCAAGTAGAAGATATTGCAGATGATGATTTAAAAGATAGATTTGTTGCTAAACCTTGGTTATGGAATACAAAACTTTGGGTAGCACACGAAACTCATTGTGTTTTCGATGGGCAAGACGAAAGATTTATGATGGGGCCTATCACAGAAAAAACTTGGAAGCCAATTGTGTTTGGTATGCCTTTTGTTGTTAATTGCAATGTTGCACAATTAGACAGATTAGAAGAACTAGGTTTTGATACTTTTAGAAGTTTATTTGGCGATTATCATACCAATGATTTTACGAGTACAAACGACAATATTATCGATATAATCGAAAACATAGACACATTCGAAACAAAAGAACTACAACGAATATGCAGAAAGAATTGGATTAGATTTTTAAACTTTGATAGGCTGGATTATCAAAAACTTTTTTGGCAAGAACTAGGAGTAGACTACAAATAAAAAAAGGTACTCGTCAGTACCTCTTTTCTTTAGCAACTCTTTTCATATCATATATATCTCATTTATTGCAAATCTAGGCGTCCCAAGGCTTCACGGACCTGTTAGTTATACATACTTGATGATTTATTGCACGTCTTCTAAGAAACGCATTTTTTGGTGGTCTGCAAGTTCAACTGTAGCACTATTGGCTTCGTGTTCTCTAACTGTACATTTCTGTACCCAACACCTGCCATTAGTCAGTTCCTTTACAATCCTGTCTGCTTCATCAAATGCCTGTTCGGCAAATCTTTCACAGCCAACACCTCCAACTACTCTTAAATCAATTAATCCTTTGTCTGCTAACATTTGAAATGTTTCAAACTCTGGATCATCACTTGCAAGTAGATATGTGTGGTCGAACATATATTTCAACCATTCTTTAAGTGGCTTCAATCCTCCGAAGTCCACTATCCAGTTACGTTCATCAAGTTCTTCTCCTCCGAAGAGAAACTCAAACTGTAATGCGTAACCATGGATTAGATTGCAATGGCTATCTGCTCTCCATTGCCTAAATGCACATGAATGTCCTGTATTATGTGCATAAGTTTTCCCTGAATAAAATCTTTTTGTCATAGTGTTTCAATCTTTGATGTTTGTTTTGTATAGCCTTTACTTATTTCTTCATTAGTCTTAGCCATACTTAAAATATGTTCCATTTTAATTGATATTGTTGATTCTGGATTAACTGTCATCATGTATGGCATAAGTCCGAAGCCTTCTGCACTTCTACCTACAATCAATGGCGTATCAAGTTCAACGTAACCGTCTTCCCTTTTATCTTTTTTTAGTCTTGCAACTAATTCTTCGCCTGTTGTAAGTCTGCAACTAACAACTTCGTTTTCTTTAATAACTTCAATAAGCATAGTTCTATCCTGTAAACTTGTATTATACAGAATAGTTATAAAATGTCAACCTATTTTTTATTGAATTCCGGCTTCTTCTAAAGTTACGTTAACAAGACCTTCTCTGATTAACTTTTTACGGTTAGCCATATGCTTGTCTTGTATTTCTTCTTTACTGCCGCCAAAGTATGCAACTGCATGTCCTTCTTCTACCATTATTTCAGATACCATTCTCCAAGAATCTGTTGGTGCATGATAAACAGTAAAGTCGCCTAGTATACGACCAAACTTACCTTTCATGTCTACGCCTTTTTTATCGATTTTAGTTTTTAGAATAGGACCTGATTTATTATCAAGCATTTCTTTTAGCCTTTTCTTTGCGGCTAAACCAAATTGTTTTTCTACTTTATCTCTTGTCCTGCTTTCTGGTGTGTCTATGCCTATAAGTCTGACACGTTCATTTCTAAGAACAATGTCAAAACCTAAATCTATGTCTACATCTACTGTGTCACCATCCACGACTTTCAAGACTTTGCATCTATATTCGTACATAATTACTCCTGTGTTTCCTACAAGAGTATTTATCTTAATATACTGTTTTAATCGTTTCTTTCTAAGAAGGTATGATTGCTCAAAACAGCAGTCACAGGATACACACTTCCCCAATTAGGTTGGCTGATATTATGATTATAATAATGTGTTGCACCCGTTGTTGGATCTATTGTTATACCCTTCATCGACAAAAGTGCAACCTGCACACTCTGTTTCCAGGCTTCCATGTTAGGACCAATTGGCTGACCTTTTCGTTTACCTTCATGGTATACTATTTGAATTGCATCGCTTTTGCCATCACAATACCAACTGAATTGACATAAACCTATAACAGGTGTTTGTTTGCCTCTCCAGTTTGTGTAATATTTTGCTTGTTGAACAACATCACAAATGTTGTTTGGATATTTTGGATGTTTAACTCTATTTAATGTTACATGAGCAACAGCACTTTTACCTGCTAAAGACTCTCCTTTTGCTTCATGATATACATTAGTTGCTAAACACAATGCTTGTTCGGGGTCTATCTTGACTCCGTCTACATTATACGGTGCATAACTTACTAGCATAGAAAGTAGCACTGACTTGATTGTTATCATTTCCATGTCTCCAACTCCTTTAATAAACATATTATACTAAATTAGTGTGACTGTGTCAAGTATTTTTTGCCACTTTTTATGGCGGAAATCTTAAGTATTTAGTCGATTTCTTTGAATGGAATTCTGCTTACTTTAGTCCATTGTTCATCAGCAGTATATTTTGCGGCTTCTTCGTAAGTGGGCATAGGATCTTTTACTTTGCGTATATTGGGCCACACTTTGCTCATTTCTGTATTAAATTCTAACCATTTTTGGTCTTCAGGTTTAAGTTTTCTATCTGATACAATAGCATTAACAGGACACTCAGGTTCGCATATTGCACAATCAATACAGACATCTGGATCTATAACTAATGTGTTTTCACCTTCATAAAAACAATCCACTGGGCAAACCTTAACACATGTTGTATGCTTACAGTCTACACATTCTCCCTTTACTACATAGGTCATTAATTACTCTCCAATGCTATATTTAACAAAAAAATGGTGTTTCTATACCATTTTTTAGTTTCGTTGTAAATAAAAGTAACTGATTGGTTATAGAACCAGTTGACACAAAAAATGTTTCACCGCTCATTAAGATGTGATAGATAGTAAAGGAACTCGGCGTTCCCCAATCAGTCAACACAGACTCCGGAGTCAATTTGTGTTACAAAACCAGAATCAATGGCTTGACGCCATAGTTGTTCGCTGGCTAAGTTCTTAGCCTTCGCTTCACATTGAATATCGAAATCTCGCCAAAAACTCAATGCCCATTCATTTGTTTTTACATTAGGGTAAAAGTCTGAATGTGCTCTTAGTTTCTGTTTCTTAAAACCGCTTTCAAGAAGTCCCACGATATCATGCATATCAGTGTGGGTATTGTCACCAACAGGTAAATGCTCGTCGCGACTGTAACTATAATGCATAGCAGGGCGAACTCCACGCCAACTGTCGATAACCGCTTTAACTCTGTCATCCTCGGGTTGTATGTATTCTTCATCTCTAATCCAGTGATGGTGTATGTCTAACACCAATGCCAAGTGGTCCTTAAGTTTTAGTGATTCATCTAGTCCCCAACACATCTCATCATTCTCAATAGTAATAGTGTTGCGAGCCTCAGGTGACAATTTAGGTAATGCTTTTATAATGCCTTCGGCGCCTTGTCTACCTGATATATGTACATTTATCTTCATGTCCTGAAATTGTTGACCATATCCCATCCAACGTGCCATATTCACATGATACTCAAATTCATCAATACTTCGTTCCACAACATCAGGTTTGTCGCTAGCCAAGACGCAAAACTGCCCAGGATGGAAAGAAATACGAACATCAAGATCACGAGCCAATTGGCCCACCTTGGCGAATCCTTTCTCCAGCATTCTGATATTATCAGGATCGTCCCACATGTAGCGATAAGTTGGCTCAGTAGCCATAGGTATTTGATTACTTCCAAGTCTCACCATCCTACGGTTCTCAGGTAGACTGCCTACCCATTCAACTAGGTTGTATGCACTCTGCATGTTGTGTTCTATCAAATCCAACATACGTTGCTCGGCAACAGATTTCTCCTGCCTTTTACACCATGCTACAGTAGTTACCTTTTCTGTGTAGTTCTGCTGTATCTCCTTAAGGATCTTAGGCTTTTGCGTCTGATCCGGGTCCAGATATTTGCAACAGAAACCAATGCGTTGTATAGAATCGTCAAACATGGCTAAATTATACAACATTAAAAGTTATAAGTCAATAAATATTAGCATGAATTTTGATTATATTATTGCATCGGGTGATAGTTTCACAGAAGGCTGTAAAAATAATTTAGGTATATCCGAAGCCAACACATGGCCTGGCATACTAGGAAGAGAACTTAACATACCTTGGGCTAATCTAGCCGATGGTGGTGCAAGTAATTTTGAAATAGCAATTCAGCCATTACAAAAAATACACGAATGGTGTACACAAAATCCTGGTGAAAAACCTTTATTGATATTTGGATTCACAATTGATGACAGAATTCCATTTTTCAATTATAACGAAGGACAAATAGAAAGTTATTTTACAGTACTCCCAGAACTAATAGAGGAGTCGAATTTGTCTGATATAGTTAAACAAAGACTTATACTTGATATGAAATCAGGTTCTAGACAAAATGAGTTTTTTAATCAAAACATGAATATACAAAAAATTAATAATCATAACGAAGATCCTAGACCAGATGGTTTTGTAATGCAAACATACAATGCAATTAAAATTGCCAATAACTATGCAAATATTTTTAAAGGTGCGACTGTGATTTGGGGATTCATACATGCATACGATGACCATGGAGATGTAACAGTTAAACGATGTAGTAGTACTAATACTAGATATAATATAAAATGGCCTCATTGGGATAGATGTTTTAATAGGTTTTTAGACAACAAGCCTTTGCAATTTTTGTCTGCTGAATCAAAATGTTGGATATCAGAGGAAGATTGCCACCCTAACCAAAAAGGAATTGAACTGTATAAGGATTTCTTTAAGGATATCATTACAAAAATTTGATAAATAATGATGTAGAAGTTCTACATAATCGATTATAGTGGAGTAACCAAATGGCAGATATAAACAATTTTGCGTTGAAGGGATTGGCTAATTTAGTTCAATTAGGAAAACGCGGACTTAAAATTCTCACAGACACCGACGACAACTTTTTTAGTTTTACTGACAACGATGGTTCAACTCTAGTAGAAGTACGTGGTGCAAATGCCACAGTGGCAAATGCATTTTTGACTAAAGGTCAATTTGACAATGCCACAAGTGCTGTTGCACAATATGTCAGTACAGAAGTGCAATATAACACAGGCACAACAACGTTGTTTGAATGCCCAGCAAACTCATTAATTTATAGTGTTTCAGTAGATGTTCCTAGCCCTTGGGTAAGTGCAGATTCAGATACAAGCATTATTGTTGGAGATAGTGGTGACACTGATAGGTTATTTACTGTTAATGACGCAGACATGACCCAAACATTTCAGTTTCATAGTAATTATCAACACATTTATACAGCAAATGCAAATGTAACTGCAACAATTGATGCAGGGTCCGCCACTAGTGGTGCGGCTACTGTTACAGTTTTAGTTGTAACTGAGAACCTTACTGTTAAAGATTACGGTTCTATTGCAGATGCAGGTAGTGTTTAAAAACTAGAGTAATTTAGTAACATTAATAATGCCCGGCTTAGGTCGGGCATTTTTTTGACTAAAAATTGTAAACATGATAAATACACATATAATGTTTAAAAGATTTTTTAGAGGAAATAGTAAATTGAATAGAGAAGCAGTATTTGAACAACTTAAAATTGATGAAGGAGTTGTAAATGAAATCTACAAAGACCATCTCGGCTACCCAACATTTGGTGTCGGGCACTTGGTACTTGAATCGGATCCAGAGTACGGACAAGAAGTCGGCACGCCAGTTTCAGAAGAAAGAGTCAAAGAGTGTTTTGAAAAAGACCTCGACACAGCAATCGGAGAGTGTGAGTTGCTATACGAAGAAGGGGTGTTTGGAAAATTACCAGACGAGGTACAGCAGATCCTGGTTAATATGATGTTTAACATGGGTAGAACTAGATTAAGTAAATTTAGAAAAATGCATGCCGCAATTTTAAAAGAAGATTGGAAAGAAGCCGCAGTAGAAGGCAGAGATTCTAGATGGCATAAGCAAGTAACAAATCGTGCAGAACGGTTAATGGTGAGACTAGAGAACGTATAATGAAACTACAAGATTTCTTAAATGAGGCAAAACAGGTTAAAGCAAAGGACCCTAAGCCTAAAAAAATTAAACCTAACAAAGGTCATGAGTCACCTCATCCTATGAGAGGTAAATTAGTCGGTGAAGCCAAACCACAAAAACCTAAACCTTATAGTCCTAAGCAACCTAATCCAGTTGCTAAACATTCTAGAAATAAAAGTGGTGCTGGTGCTCATAAGTCTGCAAAAGATTATGACAGAAAAGATAAAAGAGCAGATATACTTTCTAGAATGGATGAAGGTGAAGAAAGAAGTATTATACAACAAGCATGTATTCAAAAATTAATAGACAACTTTTCTGGCAGAGAATCCAATTATGAAAACAAAGAAGATTTAGAATATGCAATTTTTCAACAACTAGAACAATTAGATGTTGCAGATTGTGTAGATCCAGAAATGGAAGTAGGTGGACAACCAATTGGTAACTTTGCTAGTGGCAAGGTTTTAGATACAATTAACGCAAGTGATGTAATATATGACGTGATGAATGCTTTGGATTTATCAGAATTATATGAAGGATCATTAGTAGCATCTAGAGGCGATATTATTAATAGCATACTAGAACAATTAAGAAAAGAAGCATACGACGATATAGGATTAATTAAACACCTTGCTAAATTAATTGGCAAAACTGTACAAGTGAGACGCCACAAGCATAAGAAAGAAGGTGGTGTTTTACAATTAGAAATGAAAAATGAGATACCTTTTAATCTATGTCCAAAATGTGGAGATTCAATATTTCATGAATCTGAAGGTAAAAAAGATGCCTGCTATCACAAAGTCAAATCAAGATACAAAGTATGGCCCAGTGCTTACGCCAGTGGTGCATTGGTACAATGCAGAAAGAAAGGTGCTAAGAATTGGGGCAACAAGTCCAAAAAGAAAAAATGAAAACAATAAGACAATACATCAATATTGTTGAAGCGGCAGAATCAGGTTGTCCTTTAGCAACCAAAGACGTTGAGCTCAACACCAAGAACAGAGACTTTGTTCAAGACAAGTATAACTATGGTCCACTAAATGTAGATGAGCCAGGTGACTATTGGGAAGGTGTTGCTGACCAGTGGGATACCACTGTTGAAGCCGCAAAGAAAAGTTTATGCGGTAATTGTGTAGCATTTGATATATCACCTAGAATGGAAGAATGTATGCCAGGATCAGTCAGTGATGACGAGGACGGTGGTAGATTAGGTTATTGTTGGATGCATCATTTTAAATGTCACAGTTTGAGAACATGCCACACATGGGCAAAAGGCGGTCCTATTGATGAGGACGAAGTAAGTTTAGAGTGGGGCGAAAGGAATCAGATGGCTTATGAAGATTAATGAAATTGTAGAAAATATTGTAAAACTTAATACAGAACCTAAATTGGATAAACTTCCACATGAGGAAGTTGAATCAGTTATTCACAGATGGGTAAATCAAGATGACCACATAGAATTAAGTAATGGTATGCATATACTAAGTGGTGAGAATCACGGTTATGCAGACAATGTGGCACTTATAATTGATCAGGATTATCAAATCATAGACCACGATGATGACATTGTTGACTTAATGCAACAATTTACAGCACAAGAAATAGACCCAAGCATTGTAGAAGCAATAGTTGAAAAATGTTGGAAAGGCTATGAGAAAAAAGGTATGAAAACAATGTTTGGAAAACGTGTGCCTAATTGTGTTAAAAAAGAAGCAGTTGAAGAAAATTTAAGAGCATGGTTTGGCAAAGGCAAAAAAGGTGGTGCCGGCGGTGGCGGCTGGGACCGATACAATACCAAAGGTGAAAGAATTGGTAAGTGTGGTGACAGCAAAAAAGGTGAAGGCAAACCTAAATGTCTTAGCAAAAGCAGAGCCGCAAGTTTACGAGCCAAAGGTGGTAAGAAAGCCATTGGTGCCGCAGTAAGAAAGAAACGTAGGGAAGATCCTAACAAGAACAGAAAGGGTAAGGCTAAGAACGTTAGCAATACCACAAAGAAGAGTAAGTAATGTATTGGTTATTCATATTATCACTTAAAGCAATTTTATCAAGCATAATTGGCAGTAGTTTTTATTCTTGGTTTAAAAATACTAAATTAGGACTTTGGTTCCAAAAACACATGGATAATTTAATGGGTTGGGTAGCCAATAGATATGATTTAGAAATACTAACTAGAGAAGATAAATGGCTACAACAGTATCCAAGATTAGCACAAAGAATAATTGACCTAGAAAAAGAAGTAGCAAAATTAAAAAAGGATAAGTAAAAACATTAATTAAATCAGTCGAGAGGTAATGGCTAAATCTACATTTAAAATAACCCACGTATACAGTAAAAAGGCATCGTCCATTGGTCAAGGCGGTAGAGGTCGTAAAGTGAAAATATCTACCTCCACTATGAACAAGCACAAAAAACGTTCTCACAAAAAATACAGAGGACAAGGAAGAAACTGATGCCAGTCAAATTTTCAAAATCATTCAAACAAATGGACAAAGTAACTAAAAGAGTTACAGTAGTTCATGATTATATCAAAAACAAATCAAAAGAAGAACTGTTTGATTACATCAACAGTGACAGTGGAAAACCTAAAGTAAAACAAAAATGTCGCAATGAATTAAATCGTAGAGGCATAAAAATTGTAATGGTTCCAAAACCCACAGAAGAATCTTAACAAAATACTATAATTGTGATAAATAGTTGTTAAATAGGACACAACTATGAAATTTTATGAACTTATCACAGAAGGTAGCAATGATAGTTATTATGCTTACCATGATGCCGCTAAAAAGTGGGCAAAAGATACAGGCAAAGATCCAAGAGAATTTAGTCGTGCAGGTACAGATGTACAAGACGAATATATTGAACCTGAAATGAAAAAACATGGTTTAGTACCTGACAAATATATGGGCAAAGGTGTTACTTCATACAAAAGAGAATCACTTGAAGCGATAGCAAGACATGTCAAAGAAGGTATAGCACTTTGTGATAGTCCGTTTAGACACGGCAGTCAAGCATATCTAGAAACATTCCAATACGCAAAAAAATTACGTGAAGCAGGTGCTCTCCCAGAACTAGATTGGGAAAGTGAAGAAATGCTTGCCACAGATGTTGGTGAAAGTGTAAAATTAAAAAATGGTGAAACTGTTTGGCTAGATATTCCATATTTAATAGAAGATGAAGAAGGCATGATAGGTACGCCAGATGAGTACTACGATGCTGATGAAAGAACTGAAGCATACAAAGAAATGCAAGATAACTTAGATAGATTTGACCGAAATGAGCAAGAATACATAAAAGACGGGATATGTCCAGGTTGTGGTGGTAATGGCTATATGGATGGTGAAGAAGAAGTTTACAATGACGAAACAGGTGATTACGAAGAAGGTTCAGAATGTGATGGTGTTGGAATATTTGGTTGTGACCAAGGTGAAATAACAGGCGCAAATTGGCTTGAAATTATACAGCATGATGAACGCCAAGCAGAACGTAAAGCATTAAAAGACAAGCCACAGCCTAGTGATGAAGAATTAGAAAATGCAATGAATCAGTTGCATAAAGATTATGTCAAGTCAGGGAGAATGAATGCATTTGAATTACCTGGCATACTTAGACAAATGTATCCAGAAATAAGCAAACCAAAAGCAAGAGAAATTGGTGGTAAGTTTTTAACATCATTTGGTGAAGCAATAGACCAAGGTTCAAGCGAAGGTGAAATGATTGTTGCTAAAATGCTTGCCAAAGCATTAGGTGATGATAACCGTTGGACAGAAATGTCCCCATCAGAACTATATTCAGAATTAGAAAGTGTAAATCCAGAAGCGGCAGACATGATTAGAGATGTTGCTAAACTAATTTATGATGTTAAACTAGAAGAAAGAGCATACAAAGATGTTGGTATAGCAGATGTAGTAAAAGACCAACGTGGTAAAGAATTTAAATTTGATAAAGGCAGTAAAAAGTTTAAAGCAGTTGACGACGGTGAAGAAGCAGACGTTAAAACTAAATTAGGCAAAGACTTAATGAGAATAAGACGTAATGCAATGAAAAGAACATCACCTAGTTATCCAAAGAATAAAAAAATGATGGATGGTAAAAGTCCACATAAAAAAGGAACAGCAAAATATAAAAAACACATGGCGGCTATGCATGCCGGTGAAAGTGTTACCAACGAAGCAGAATACAATGGCAAGAAAGTAAAACTTAACAAGCCTATGAGAAGTTCCGGTGGTGGTAAAAAATATAAAGTTTATGTTAAAAATCCTAAAACAGGCAGAGTTAAGAAAATTAGTTTTGGTGATGCAGGGTTAAAAACAAAGTCAGGAAACAAAAAGAGAGCAAAATCATTTGCGGCTAGACACAACTGTGAAAAGAAAAATGATAAAATGAAAGCAGGATATTGGGCATGTAGGCTTCCACGTTATGGTCTAGTAAAAGGTGGAAAGTGGTGGTAGGCTATGTCGAAACCTTACGCACAAACTCACATAGCAGAAAACATATTTGAAAGAGTATTTGATTTATCAGTAGACAATGAAGAACTTGTCTGGCACAGAGATAAAAAAACAAGATTTGTTAAAGTTATAGAAGGCGTAGGTTGGAAATTCCAATTTGATAATCAACTACCAAAAGAAATAGGCCCCGGGTCCACTATACATATCAATAAAAGGTGTTATCATAGATTACTAAAAGGCTCAACTCCATTAAAAGTAAGAATAGTAGAATTATGAAAAAAGTCGTAATATATCCAGGCAGATTCCAACCGATGTTACCACATCATGCCGAAGTATATAAAAAACTTCAAGCAACATTCTCAGACGCAGAAATTTATGTAGCAACATCAGATAAAGTTGACGGCACAAAAAGTCCATTCAATTTCAAAGAAAAAGCAGAAATTATGGCACAGTTGCATGACATTCCAATGGATAAAATAATCAAAGCACCGCAACCTTATTTAATAGATTCATACACTAAAAACTTTAATCAAGAAGACACAATGGTTATATTTGCTGTTGGTGAAAAAGATACTGACCGTTTTCCTATGAAAAATGTAGATCCTAAAACAGGATTAGACATGAGAGTACGAGGAGAACCAGGTCCAAAGTACTATCAGATGATAAATACATTAAAGCAACATCCAGCACTTCCAATGAGTGAAAGGGGTTACATTTACGTTGCTCCTAATGTTGGAACAAACGGTGAAGTTGCAAGTGCAAGTGCTTTTAGAAAAGCATTCACAAGTGTTGGAAGTGAGCAAGAGCAAAGAGAAATTTTCAATCAGTATTTTGGAAATTTTAATGAAACTATATTTGCATTGTTTACAAATAAATTATTAGGTGATAAAATGAAAGAAGATTTAGATATACTTAAAAAATTAGCAGGTTTATCAGAAGCACCCATCAATTTTGGTGATGTAGATACCGGAATGAAAGATGACGATGACGATGATTATGTAACAAGTCCTGGATTTAGCCAAGACAACATGATAAATCAGTTAGGTAAAATTATTGATAGTGAAGATGCAGGTAAAGATGCAGAAGCAATGAAAATCAAAAAGTTTACTCCAGTAACAAGTGTTACAACTGATGATGGAAAAACAGTTGATATTAGTCCTGCACAAGCAAAAGCATTAAAAAGCATGTTTGAAATGCTACCAAGTCAAAGAGGTGGCGAAGAAAAATCACCTAGAGAAAAGTTTCAAGATGCTATCCAACAAGAAGAAGGCTTAATGCAGATGTTAGACTTTGCTAAGAAAAAAGGCATGGTCAAAGAAGAACAACAAGATTTAGAGCAACTTGATTTATCTGATATTAGAGCAGACTATGGTATTGAAGAAAATTGGGCTAAAGATATCATTCAAGATGCTATAGAAATGAGCTCAGAAGAATTTAAAAAAACTTATGGTGATTCCTATGATCAAGATGAGTTAAGAAAACAGTACGATGATTCACACCCAGAGTATGAAGAACCAAGAGAGCCTGCAGAAGAAAGTGCTCCTTTTGGTGAACCTAGCAGAGAAGATATGATGTATAATCATTTGATGACTGCATACGAAAAAGGTGAAGGTGACTTAGCAGAAGTTATGGGCATGAGCATAGAAGAACTTGACCAAGAGATGAGTGAATATGCTAGAGATCATAACTTACACATGGACGACGATAGAGATGAAGTTGTTCAAGGTTACATAGAAGATGTAGTCAACAATGCAGACTATAAAGACCATGGCGAATACGAAGGGGAAGAAATGGACGATTTAAATAGATTAAGAGAACTTGCAGGTATGGAAGAAGCAAGTCCAAGTGCGTCGGCTACTAAAGCCGCAAGAGGTACAGGTCAATCAGCGGCACAAATTGCCAAAGGTATTGACATGATAGGTAAAAGAGGTGACAGAGCATCACAAGGTGCTAGTGAAATGGCACGAAATATGGAAATGCTTTTAAATTCACCATTTGGTCCTAGAGTAATGTCTATGATTGACAAGTTAAAAGCAGAACAAGGTGTTCAGTAGTTAAGGAAATAATATGCCAAAATCAGATTTAGATAGAGACATTTTCAAAACAGCAGGCATGCAACGTGCCGCTAAAAGAGATGCTATGGGAAAAGAATTTGGCATTGGTAATTTTTATGCTTGGTTAATGGACAAGTATCCTAAATTAACACTAGGCCAGGTAGAACAAAAAATGCCTAGTTTAGAAAGAGAATACAATCAGGAAAAGACTATGAGAAGAGAACGTCCTGATGAAAAACCTACAGTAAGTCCTTTCAGTGATGATGAGAAAGAAGTTAAAAAAGCAAAAGGTATTAAAGAACCTGAAACTTTTGAAAACACAAAGGATCCAGAAAGCAAAGGTGATTGTGAACCATGCAATGGCACAGGGTACAAAGACGGTGATATGAAGTCACTTAAGGCTTGTCCTAAATGTGATGGTGATGGTGAAAGTCCAGGATTTGGTGGTACTAAAGCATACGAAGAATTAAACAGAATGAGAAAACTAGCAGGACTTCCTATTATGGAAGATGATACTGTTACTAAAATAGCAATAGGTCATGTTGATGATGAATCAGACATGATGAGAAAAGAACTATACAAGATAGGAAAGTATAGTGTAGAATTATACAAAATGTTAGGTGACCTACCTGACGGAGATTTCCCACACTGGTGGCAAGGCAAAATTGTTAAAGCAGGAGAATACATTGGTTCTGCTAAACATTACCTAGAAGGTGAACTTTATTCACCGGAAGAAGAGAGTCCATTAGACAAGGAACCTGAAGACAAAGACGATATAAATCCATCAGGAGTCTAAAATGCAATTAGACTGGGTAGTCGATTATTCCCAAAACAAACTTACATTAGAGTTAGACAATGTTGTCTATCAAACTTTTGACGGTGGGCAAAACATCGACAAATATATTGACACTGAATTTGCTTATCGTATTAGACAGTATCCGGATAAACCACACAATTGGACACATGGTAATCAAAAAGGAAATCCCCCTAAAGCAGATTTAGATGAATGGGGAGATGAATTGGACTGGATCTTAGAAAATTTTCCGAGAGTTGGTCAAAAACATTTGGTTACAACTTATCGAGAAAGAGATGGTTTTATAGTAGACGATGGAAAAGTTCGAGGCTGTGGTGTAAATAATTTAACAGATTTAATAGCAGTAAATAGATTAGGACAACCTGCAAGTGTACAAGAAAAGTGGGATTGGGACGAAATTGCTACCACAGACTGTTACGAAGATATTTCTAGTAAAATGCATGACATTGATCCAAATATTAATAAAGCAACTGAAGGCCTAAGTTGGTACAGAAATAAAAAAACTGGTGTAATAGAAAGGGCAGGTACATCGCAGAACTGTCCGTGTCATGTTTTTCCAAACATCTATCCTCCTGTAGAAATACATCCAGATGAACTCACAGAAGATATAACCAGATATGGTGGGCATTACATCTTACCATAAATAAATACTGTTATAATTATAAGGAGCAATTATGACAGTAGAAGCATATATACCTAAGCACAAATATATAGCAACAACGTTGCAATCTTCAAATATAGATATTGACTTATCCACAGCAAAAGTTTTAGAACTATGGGGTAATGCTGGAACACTTTTAAAAGATCCAGAAAATGAAGTTGCTGAGGAAAACTATGCTGTATTTGATTATGATTTAGAAGCCATTGAAGCAGGCATAGAAGAATTTCCTAATGCAGATTTCCGTAGATGGAATCATCATAATCAAATGAATAATCCAACTGGTGTAATTGATGAACCTTTGCCGTTTGTATCAGATGATAAATTTGATTTAATCATTATGTATATGAAAAGTGCAAACGTTGATCCTGAGATTTTAGAGAATCTTTTAAAAGATTGCTACGAGCATCTTAATCCAGGCGGTACTATTATGTTTGGTTTGTTTATCAGAGAAGTGTCTTTAAATTATTTTGTAGTAAGAAGAACACATGAGTATGGTATGCTTGACGAAGGATTAATCGAAACTACAGAAACTGCTGACCATTTCTGTCTAATCAATAACGATGACATTAGACCACACATAAAACGTGTACCAACAGAAGGTGATGACGGAGTTAGAGAAGCAACTCACTATACTTGGTTTTGGAATTCAGATTACGTTGGAGAATATTTAAAAGAATTATTTCCTAATGATAAAATTGGTACAAGACGTTTACCGCCTATGTGGAGCATACATTCTCCGTTTACTATACAGAAAACTTCCTAACAGATTCGGAACTTAAACTAGCAATTAAATGTATTCTTTCTTGGTTACTGTAATTAGTAGCACAATGCATCATGCTTGTATTTAAAAGATAAGAATTACCAGATTTAAAATTTGCTATTTGTAAATTAATTTCTTCGCCTTCATCACTTGGTGTACCAAAATTATTAGGCCAATTAACTAAAAAACATCTATTGTTAGTAGTAATAGGGAAATGCAATCGCCAGTCCATTACTGCACCTCCGCCTTGAAGTGTATACATCAAAGGACTACCATCTACATGAATACTCAATGTTGTTCTAGGTGGTAATATACTCAATCTCCATCTATAAACATCAGAATATTTTGATATTAGTTCTTCTATGTATGTGCCTTTAATTTGATTTATAGGATGTACATATAACTTTTCATTAAGCATTTCATTGCTTTCACGAGTTATTTGAGTATTTAAATTTATTGAATTATCGCTTTGTGTTTTATTAATAAAAGTTTTACCTGCAATGCCGTCTGTCCAATCATCACTGTTTTCTTCTGATACAGTTAAACTTATATTTCTATTTGCTAGATATTCATATTCATTGTTTATTGCATCTTTTTTAATAATTTCATAAACATCTAATACATCTTTTTGCAAAGATTGAAAATCGAAAGATTCATTTAATTTGATAAAAGGCTTCATAATTTAAATTCCTTCTTATCTGATAAATGTAATGCGCCGGGTCTAACACAACCTGTTATAGTTAAACAATATCTGGGCCAGTAACCTACATTGCCAGTAGCATGATATATACCTTCGGGCCAACAATGTACATCTCCTATCTTATATTGATGTATAACATCATTACCTACAAGAACATAATGTCCCCAATTCCAATCATTAAGTTGCACTAAGTATCTAATAACTTCTGTTTCATCACTTACTTTTGCAAAGTTTCTTCTATAATTATTATAACTATCCCTGTGCCAAGGAATACACTTACCAGGAGGTTGTTCTAAAAACATTATTTGTGGGTTCCACAAACCAGATGCTTGTGCCATTAAATGAAAAAAGTTTGGCAAGTTTCTAGTTTGTCTACCACCAGTATTTTGTGAAGTAAATCCTGCATTAGTCAAATCATTATGATATCCTTCCATAATTATTCTTGCTTCTTCATTATATGGCTCACCTTTAAAACTTACTTCGTCGTATTCATCGTCAGGTGTAAATCTACTTACTGCTTCTTGTACATGTTTTTCTAATTTGTCATTAACAAATCTTCCAACATAAGTTACGTCAGATTCTTTACTGCTTGGATCATAATGCCAAGGAAAGTTATTTTTATTCCATTCCCAATAA